>Ga0307517_10005937_pt1 | contig 18216 bp, 5 predicted proteins | sample 23_EM_MG_FD_194515 | JGI IMG/M metagenome (GOLD analysis project Ga0307517, IMG submission 194515) | Populus trichocarpa ectomycorrhiza microbial communities from riparian zone in the Pacific Northwest, United States - 23_EM | ecosystem: Host-associated > Plants > Roots > Unclassified | place... | reverse complement strand
GTAAGAATAAGTATAGTATAAACTCAACATGGACTTTAATGTTTGATACTAACATGTTTTGTATTTATTATCTTACTCACTCTTAATACCTTGCTTGTTAAATGGTTAATCTAGATTTGTGTTGAACGGTTAGTACAATAAATACTTGGCACTTTCATAGCCCAACTGTATGTTATAACCGACACCTGTACTATGAAAGGAACTTGATTTGTTGTTAACATAAGTTATCATCATGAATACCTAACAACATTTACAAGTATTGGCATTACTTAAATAAGATAATTAATATAATCATGTTAATAAATTATAATCCGATTGGAACCTCCTTTATGTGTGGTTTCCAGTTGAATAATAAAAAGAGTTTATATTATACTTCTTTGAAATACCATTAGTGGATCATCTAACCTTGACAATTGTTTTATATTTTTTTAAATCCTTACATCAATATCACATCTCAAAGCTCTCTTCAACTCCTTTTTTGTTATTATTTATTTCTTTATTTGTAGTTTATATAGTTAACTTCCATGTGGTTCGACCCCGGTCTTGCCGGGTTATTTATTACTTCGATACTCCTACACTTGGAAGAAGACATCAACTCTTTGATCGTGTCAGTTTTCGAATGTGAATAACGGATTAATTAGCAACCAAGATGGGTTGGCTAGATTGATTGACATTCGTTAAGGAATACTAGATTATTTTTGCTTCCGAATGGGAATGTCAGATTGATTGGCAATTGATTAGTACTTAAAAGTGCATTTTTATCAAGGTTTTATATCATCATTTTGCACTTGAAGAATCAATAACTCCTTAACTAGAGTATGTTTTATAATAACAAGTATGATAATATAAGATACCTTTAATTTATGGTAAATGTTCATTTTAAATGCAGGCCTATCACATAAATCAAAGGATTGATTGATGAGTTTAACTACTAAAATTGAGAAGACAAAGAGAGGGCTAAGCTTAGAAAAGAGATGCTGGTTAAATTCAAATTGGAACACTATTCGGTTATTGGATCATAACTGGAGCTGTAGAACTTGGATTTAGGTATGGTTTATATGGATAGAAAGCTAAGACATAGGCCTAAAACTTTCATGAAGAGTCCAAGATTTAAAAGGGCCGTTTTTAAGTTCAAATGTAGCAACAACAGAGAAGTCGAAATCTGTCCTGCAGCCTAGACACTATTCAGTGTTCAGCGTTCAGCCCATATCTCGAGTTCTAGAAGTTGAAATGACCTCATTCTTATTTTGTTGGAACGCTGAGACAATTTCTCAGAACTTTCATGAGGACTATCTATTCAAATTCTACTGTTAGCAATGCTGGTTTCTGCAGACAAAAAGATAAGGATTGTTACCAAGTCAAGATGTGGTCACCCACTCAACAATTATCATCAAATCAATAGTTCCGAATTTTAACCTATAAAAAGAGGCATTTGCCATGCATTTAGGCATCTTAATTTTCAGATCAAGATCATGTTCTTGCTCTCTTTCTTTATTTTTTTGTAATGCTTAAGTTTTGCTTTCATTAATATCTTATTTATGCCTTTCATTTCCTTTACTATACTTATATAATCATGTTCTCCTCTTGTTTATTTATATTTCTCTTCTTCATTATGTTCAGCTAAGTTTATTATGTCAAGGTGGAAAGGTTTCACTAATGGTGTTAGGATAAGTATAAATATAAATTCAATATGGACTTCAATGATTATATCCTAAACAACTTGCTATTAACATGTCTTATCATTTTTATCTTATTAATTCTTAATACCTTGCTTGTTAAATGGTTAATCTAAATTTGTGTTGTATAACACTTGGTACAACAAATGCTTGACACTTTCATAGCCAACCGTATGGTATAACCTACACATGTGCTATGAAAAGAACTTGATTTGTTGTTAACATAAGTTAGCATAATGAATTCCTGACAATATTTAAAAGTTTGGTGTTACTTAAATAAGATAATTAATATGATCATGTTAATAATTTATAATGAGCTATTAATGACAAATCATCTTATTAGAACCTCCTTTGTGTGTGGATTCCAGTTGATTAATAAAAAGAATTTATATTATACTTATTTGAAATACCATTAGTGGATCCTCTAACCTTGACAAGTGTTTTTATCATTGTTTAATCTTCACATTAATGTTACATCTCAAAGTCCTCTCTAACTCATCATCACCATCACCATCATCATTGTTATTGTTATTATTATTATTATTATTATTATTATTTATAATTTATATAGTTAACCTCCCTATAGTTCGACCCCGGTCTTGCTGGTTTATTTATTACTTCAACACTCCTACACTTGGGATAAGACATCATTCATTTGATCGTGTCAGCAATCAAGATGGGTTGGCTGGATTGATTGGTATTCATCAAGGAATACTGGATTATGGGCTTCTGAAGGAGAATGACAGATTGATTAGCAACCAAAGTGAGTTGGTCGAAGAAATTAATATTCGTGATGAATACCGAATTATTGGTTTCCAAATGTGAATACTGGATCGATTGGAAATTAAAACGGGTATGCCGAAATAATGAGTACTCATGAGAGAGTATTAGATTGTTGGCTTCAATATGGAAATGCTGGAACAATCATTTGAGTTATGGATATTATGAGACTTGTTTAGGGTTGAATAAATGTATGTAAAGAGAAAATTTGGATGATTGTAGAGAATGGATTAAAATATTGTCTAGATGAAAGTCGATTATTTCCTTTAAGTGTTAAATGATTTATTAACTTGTGACTTAGTAAATATTATTGACTTTGTTACAAGTAACTCATAAGCTCGCTAGGAGTGATTAGTAGTTGTTGCTTTTGTGTAGATTTAGGAAATTATGGATTATTATGTTACAATATCAAACTCGTGGATTGTATTTTTTGAACACTCTATTTTGAAATGTAATTTAAATATTCTCGAATTAAATTAATAATTATCATTGACTAATTACATTTCAAAGAATATTTAAATTACATTTCAAAATAGAGTGTTCAAAATTACAATCCACAAGTTTGATATTGCATGATTTAAGATAGATGATATAATGTAATTGTTGTTTTAAAACCTAATAACGCTAATGTCTTGCATGATTAGCATATTTGGCATTGTAAATTTAGTAACTATATAATTGGTTTAACTTACACACACACACACACACTTTTACACACACTTGTATTTATTCAAGTGTTGGTTGTGGTGAAGTTAGTGTAAATGCTTTGATGTTTTAATTATTATGATGAATATGAAAGTAATTAATATCTTAGTGGCATGAAGTGATGAGAATGAATTAAAAGGAATGATGGATATAATGGAATAAGATCCGGGATGATTGGATCAAAAGTTGAGGTGAAGAGTTTGTGGTGTTTGTGATTATAAAGTGTTGTTATTTGTGATATGATTTTGATGTCGATACTTGGGATGTCTTAAATACAGAGGAGACTCTACTAAAATTTTAATATAATCTTAATAAGTTAGAGATATAGATACCTTTCGATTGATCTGGTCGACCAATTGAACTGCCTGATAAATCGGTCAACCATTTTAATGAAAAAAATTACACTGTTTTTGGATTTATCTATAAGGAATTTGTACCCAAATGTTGGGGATGTTACATAGAAATTTCTCAACGAGACGATTCTATCTACATCTTGGAAGAATAATAAACGAGGTCGTAATTAATCCTCAATTAACGTTAAACAAAGCCTTTACCAATTATGACCTTGTTTGGTGGTCTTCCAATGTGTGGTTATAATTGTATCGTCGAGGTCTTTGTAATGGTACCAAGAGAGTAAAAAATGGAGCCCGATGTGTTCCCGGTGACCCATTCTTTTCTTTATAATGGTACCAAGAGTGTAAAACACGGAGCCTGATGTGTTCTCGGTGACCCATTCTTTCTTTTCCTTTTTTTCCCCATTTTTGTCCCCTATAATATCAACTTATCTCCTCTCTCTTTCTTGTCTATTAGATCTTGAATCTCATCTTTTGGCCACTGGATCTTCATAAACTTTTGGCTTGACTTTTGTACAAGTTAATTAATTTACATGAAACAAGCATTTTGGCTTCTACTAAACAATTGTTATTCCCAAAAACAATTTGTTTACAAAACCAATGTTTAGAAACATGGTTGTATTCAAATTGTGCTATTTCTAAATACTTTTTTAACTTATGCTATTTTTCCAAAACTTTTAGCAAACTATATTTGAAAGGTAAAATACACTAAATAGTGATTTTATTAGATAGGTAAAATACCTAGTGAAGGTTTATACATTTTAGCAAACTACTAATTTTTTTTGTCTAACTCCGCATTGTAGCCTCTTCTTTTTCATGGGATTTTGTTTGGTCACAATACCCACGTGTTCATATATACCCAACCAATTTCTATTCCCATTGAACTATGAAACCCGGGTCACATCATTTGCCCCACACGTGATCCAAGCAGTGGCAGTATAGAAATGACTTGTTCTCTATCAACATCCATGACCCCATCTATATACGACTGCCATATTCCTACAACAATTACTTGTTTATTTTATTTTCTTGTTAATCAGGATGCATTGGAGGTGTGGAGTTTTGAATTTATTGTCATAGAGGATGATGTAGCGATTTAATTATTTATTCATTTTTTTCGAGTAGAAGATACATAATCTTTTTAAATGCCTAATCAAGATAGAAAACTATCAATGAATCATATTTTACTTGTTTAGAATATAAATATGGAAAACCACTAAAATAATTCCAACCACAAAGAGCGCTCTTTTCTAGGTATTTTTGTTCATTAACATAATTTGCCAAAACAATTGGCGAAACAACATAGGTAGAAAAAGTTTTTATGAAACAACACAATTTAGTACATGTCATAGTTTCTAATTGCAACATTCACAATTGTCGAAGATGAAAAATGTGACATTTTCCAAATGTTAGTACTAGGAATCGCGACATTTGCCAAACCCCAAACTAACCCTAACCCCAAACCTCAAAATCAAACCTTAAACACTAACACTTTACACCTAACTTGTCGAAACCCTTAATGAAAACCCTAAAAACTAACCTTAAACACTAGCACTAATTCAAACACAATACACTAACCCTAATCCAAACCTAAAACTAACCCTAAACTACCCCAACCAAAACCCTAAACCTAATTAACCCCAAAGCCCAAAATCAAACCCTCAACATTAACACTTTAAACCCTATCCCTAACTAACCCAAACCTTAAATACAATCCCTAAAAAATAACCTTAAACACTAGCCATAACCCAAACCCTAAACACTAACTGTAATGCAAACCCGAAACCCTAACATTAATCATAACTCAAAACCCTAATTCTAATCTAAAATTTAAATAATAAACACTAACCCTAAATTCCTAATTTGTAATTCTCAAATCTCTTGCCAACATACAATTAAAGCCTACTATTAATTGCTTTGAAAACTCAAACAACTTATAATTAAAATTTAAAGCCAAACCTACATAACATTTGGGCTAAAAAAGAGATAAATCTAATTTTATTCAGTTTAATTTTCCAACCACAATGTCCATTTCCTTACCTAGCAACAAATCAAGAATGTAAAATTATTTGCTTTGCATGTTGATGATAAAGTAATAATGCCAATAAATATGAAAAACTTACATTCAATATTGTTTAAAAACCTGAATTTTTATAACTATGGTATTTTCTCTATTTTGAACTAATCTTTCTTTTCTTTTCTTTTCACGCATATTCATGTAAATTGTTATGTTGTAACCTATATAACAGTAATTGGTGTTGGTAATAAGGCAACATAATATTGTTGCCTTCGTTGACTTGTAAATGACTTATTTGAAATTTGTTCACCTCTATGTACCTAATTTGAAATTCATTCACCTATAAATGTCTGATTTGAAATTCTAAATAACCTAAATAAGAAAATTGAAAAATTTATGAAAATTAATAATTTTCCAAACATAAAGTCCTACAACAATATTAATATTATAACTACACTAAATCCTGTTGTCTTCGTTCACATGTTCACTTGTAAATCTTTTATTTAAAATTCTACTACTCTAAAACAAATTTGAAAATTCATAATATATTCGACAATATTACAATTTCAACCTAACCAAGCCAAAACAATTATAAAAATACACTAAAATACAAACTCATCATTAATAAAATAACAATATAATAAATTGAGGACATATAAGCAAGTCTATCGTGTTTTCTTTTTCATTAAAGTTGTAGTTTTATGTCTTATTTTTTAAAAAAGACAAACCACACTCAAAACCGAGTTCAAAAACTCTAGTTATGATTAAAATACAAAATAGTGTTATGGGTTGGTTATACTAAACCAACCAGGATTTTTAAATTTCAAATGCTTGCTTGGAATTGTTCTTAATCGAGGGTCTTAACTTTTGAAACTTTGAGAATGAGTATAAGGAAAACAATCTATGCATGTGTATGGAGTTTTAAGGATTTTCCTTGCTATTGGTTGAAATAATGGTTGAATGAGAATTTAAAATGATATGTTGATGCTGGTTGTATTGTTGATGATAATTTTATCCCTGGTGGTACAAGAGAGGTTGTGAGGATAGGATAACAACAAGGAGTAGCAACACTTGCAAAAGATCTTGGTAGGTGCTCAACACTCTCTCTTTTTAAAGCTTTTGCATGTCTTCTTTATTGAATTGTTGCTTATTCATTGTCATATCATTCTAAAATTGATATATGTTGTGAAGAGTGATGCGAACCTCGTGATCACATAGTCATGTTGCCCCAAAGCTAGGGTTAACACTTCGACCGTGCAAGCCAGTAAAGGGAGTGCTTTTAGCCATCTAGGACCTCAGATACACCAACATGAGCTGTCTATTCCCACTGGTACGTAGGAGCAGAGTCAACCCCTACTAGTTCAGGGTACTTCAGAGGCTTCCTTAGATACAACTATTATGATTACTGAGCAGGCTCCTAGTGTTGCTTCTGATGGCTGGATTACGGTGAAGCCTAGACAGAAATCAAATAAGCACACCAATAGTACCCCCAAAGGGAAGGAGGTGATTGTAGTCGAAGCTGTGTCTGATGTGAATTCCTATAAAGATCTGGTTCCCTCTGTATATGCTGGTGTGGTTGGTTCCCCAGTCTGTGCAGGGGCAGTAGTTGCTTCAATAAGTGCAGGTGTGGTTTTGGGAGCTGTTCCTTGCTTGGCACCTCCAAATCCAGGGGAAGGTATTCTCGCTAAAAGCCCTTCTGATGTTCCTCCTTTGGGGGACACTGTGAAGAGTAATGGGAAACATCATAACCAGAGGAATCATGCTGGTAGTAAAAGGGTCCCCCCTTCTCCTGCATCCCCATGACTCTCTTCCTTTGGACTACCAGGGGTTAATTAATCCCCTGAAGACATACAAAATGGACATTTGTGACTTGCTGGTTTGGGTTTTTCTCCTGTGTAGATTCCTCGGTTGCTTCATCCAGGGTAGCTGTCTTGGCTTGGTGCAGTTTGGTTGCTTGTTTCCCTGATACCGTTTGGCTAACAGTTTGGTTTTTGTGTAGTTTTTCTGTTTGTGCCTGGGTTATGCCTGCTGCTGTTGTTGCTGTAGTCACATGTTGTGGTGGTGATTCTGCTTGTGGTGGTGGTTTGGATGCCTAAGGCTGCGCTGCAGTCTATTGTCTTTTGCTACTGGTCTTATCTTCTATAATATGGTATTCTCATGTTGGATAGTTTCCTTTGTTGCAAAGTTGTTGGTTTCCGCTTTTGATTGTGGCCTTGTGTATAGCCATGTCGTTGTTTGCTGCTGGTAGTAGCTACTCTGGCAATAGCTGCTGGTTTGCCCTTTTGAAGGCTTGTCCTTTGTTATTGCATTGCTGGTATCAGCTTCTATCTATGGGCTTCGTGTTTGGACCATGTTCCTTTCAGCAGCTTCTCGTAGTTGGTTGGTTCAACTTTGGGTCTGAATGTTAGCCTCCTCTGGTGCTTTATTCCTGCTTGCTGCTAGCTTTGCTTATAGTTGAAGCTGGATTGCTGCTCCTGGTTGTATCCTCTTCCTGGGCGCTGCTTTATGCAGTGGTTGGATCATTGATGTTTTGTAGTTTCTGTAGGTGCTTGGCTTACTGCTGATTGGTTACTGGCAGTGTCTGTTGTTGGGTTTAATTGTTTTAGCCTATTCAAGGAAAAATGTTCCCTTGGTCTTTTGTATTTTTCTCTGTTAAGTGTTTGGTTATTCGCTTGTCCTGGGGAGCTTATTCCCTTGAACAAGCCTTTCTGTGCTTGTTAGCTTTGTATAATTCTGTTCAGCAAGATAGTCTTGCTTTTAGTTTGTTCAAGGGTGTCTGTTCCCTTTGCCTGGTTATGTCTGTATATATGTACTGCTGGTCTCCAGCTTGTTTTTGATCTATACAATTCTTACATTTGATCAAAAAAAAAAAAGGATTGAGATTTGATCCTAAAAAGCCAAAAGAGGTCTGATAGGAGAGTGATACAATGAAAATCTTCCCCAAGGCACCAAAACTATTGAAATGAAGTCGAATGACACCATAACACCAGTTATTCTTCGATAAGTCAGATTTAGTTCTTTCAAGAACCAAAAAGCTCTCTCACACATTAAAACTAAAAAGTTTAGAAGTCTTATTCATCAATGGATGCTGAAACATAGGCTTACAAGAGTTTAAGTACTTCTGAAAAATTAACCCTAATAGATCTACCTTTACGGGTTGAATTGACCTACTTATAAAATTGACCTAAAACCTATACTAGTAAGTCAAAATCCTAATCCAAATATGCCTTGAATCCTAGCTGAAAACAAAATATTAATTAAACCCAAACAAGCCTTGGTGATACGATCTAAGTAAGGTCATATTCGGATTTTGGCGTACAATTTCCTATTGTCCAATTTTACGTTATTGAGCATAACTCCAAATTAAACTGTTGGACTAAGCTAAAACTTTACTAGGAGATTCCAGAGGTATTTTTCTATGTTAAAGTAAACTTTTAGGTGAATCAGAGTTCGGGAAAAAGTTGTGATATAGGTCAGAACAAGTTGATGAATTTTGTTATTTACTTTATTTTGACTTGTGGATTTCCTATTTGGAATGAATCCTTTTCTTACAAGGATATGATAACTTTTTCTTGGGAATTTCCTACTTCTACAAGGATCTTTAATGGGCTGCAATATAATTTACAAGTATGGCAAGGATTTATTAATATTCCAAAATCCTTTTCTTTTAAGGATACCCTATTCATCCTAACTATACTAGGAAAGAAGAGCTAGTGGTATTTAATGATATATTGATTTCTAGGATCATTGGGCAATATTGCAAGCTATAAATAAGTCTTATATCAGACTTGTATTGTTTGATTTTCTTCTTCTCTTCTCATAGTAGCATATGAGATTAACTTATTGGTTTTATTTTTATTATATCAGTTATAATCCAAGGCTTGTTTGAGTTTAATTAATACTTTATTTTCATATAGGATCCAAAACTTGTTTTTATAATAGTTTGGTCTTACTAGTATAGATTTTTGCTTTGTTTTGTAAGGGGGTCAATTTAGTTCGTAAGGGTAGATCTATTAGGGTTAATTTTTTAAAAGTACTTAAACTCTTGTAAGCCTATGTTTTGGCAACCATCGATGAATAAGACTTCTGAACTTTTGAGTTTTAATGTGTGAGAGAGCTTCTTGCATTCTTTGGTTCTTGAACGAATTGAATCTGACTTATGAAAGATTAAGCTTCGTGGTGTCATTGTACTTCATTCCAATAGTGTTGGTGCCTTGAGGCATGTTTTCATTTTGCCACACTCCTATCAGACATGTTTTGGCTTTCCAGAATTAGATCTCAATTTTGATTGTGGGTTGTATGACCACATGATCATGAGGTTCGTATAAGTTGGTATGAGAGTAAGGCTTTGAAAACAAGTCATATCCTGATGAAATTTTTGTTTTCCTGGAGTTCATTAAGTTGTTTTAGTGTTTAAATCAATCTTCTTATTCTTCATTATATCTGCAACATACTAGTAAAAAAATAATATTTCATTTTGTTACCATCTCTAAACATATCAGTACCATAAAAGTAAAAAAAGAGAAAAAAAGATGTTATTCAAAGCTTGTTGCAATTCTGCCACAAAAACGATGCTATTTTGATAGCATATATGATAGGAACCAAGTTTGGTCTGAAATTTGCCTTAAAATACATACTGACTAGTTTTGCAAGATTAAACATATCTCTTAAACTATACATTGGATCGAGCTAGAATTTCACGTAGAAATACTATACAAATGAAAATATTTTTTCATAAATTTTTTTGTCAACTAGTGTTCAAGAAAATACTGTTTAAATTGATCAAAGTTATTGCTATTGTTTTGGGAGATTTGTCAATAATGTGTACTTTCTTGGCTATTTTTAGCTCAATCACTCTTGACCTGTAATGGGTTTGTTTTGGATAGGAAATGGAGATTAAATAAAGCTTATTTAGGCCCTATACTTATGCATGGGATTGGGCTACAAGAGTTCCTAATGTGGTTTGGGTTCTTTGAAGAATTGGAGTGTATACTTTGTAAGGATTCTAAGCCCCATATGGACTTGTTGTGGTGGAATCTAAGGGGATCTTTCTCTTGGTTTTCTTTTTCTTATTTTGCAGGTATTCCTAGCACATAAAAGAGACCAAGAGGAGGCAATATAAAAAGGAAATTCCAACAATCAAAACAAAGTTTTCTAGTTGAATTCCTACACTAAAATTTTCTACCGGAACACCACTTAAGAGAGCTTGGAAATTTTGACTACATGGAGGAATTCTAATATGATGATTTTGTTTTTATTATCCTATTTTATTTATTTGATATTGAACAATTATTTTTAATTTGGTTTTTTTCTAACCCACTAGACATTGTTTAGGAGTTTATTTCATTATTAGACTTATATTAGTTGATTCTTAGTTTGGGCCTATTGGGTTGCAACCTAAAAAGGATCCATTAGGGTTATTTAAAGGAGACTATATAATGTTTTTAGAGATGGAAGTTCCAGAAGCTTGGTAATAATAAATGTGAGTTTCTTCCTTTTGGTTGTTTATGGAAAAACATTCTTTCTTTGCAAGGACAAAGATCATACATCCAACTTATCAAAGATTAACTAGCTCATGGCGTCATTCATATACTTTAGGTTCTTAGGTACAAGGTTATTTCTAGCTCTGAGTTTATTCTAATACCTTTAGTCCTTAGGTACAAGGTTATCTCTTAGTCATGGTTCTATGAAATCTAGTTTTTGGCTTTTCGAATTGTATTCTAACCTCGCTGGGGGGTTGTTTGACCACGTCATCAAGAGGTCTGCATCAATATGTATATATGTAAATATATATCATCTTTCAATTTCATTTTCATATTCTAGAGACCATTTCTAACCTTATCTATTTGAGACAAAAACCTCAATTGCACCTTCTCGTCTTCTCTTAATCCCACCCTCGTCACCATCATTGTATAGGCTTATTTGGGCATCGTGTTGCTTTGATTTAGATATCGTCCATTTTTTGCTTGGGCATTGTTTGGTTTTTCCTTGTACAAGTCTCTAGGCCATGTGATACGATCCAAGAAAGAGTTTAATAAGGAAATTCAGATTCTAGCGTAAATGTGTCTACTGTCCAATTTTATGACAACAATTATAATTCTCAATCCTACCATTGGATCGAGCTAAAAATTTACCCAGAGTTTCCCAGAATATTGTTCTATGTTGGGGTAAAACATTAGGTTAATCGGAGTTCAGGGAGAGCTTGCAATGTAGGTTAGAACAAGTTGTACGAGTTTGTTTTTTACTTTCTTTTAACTTGTAGACTTCCTATTTGGCAAAGATCCTTTTCTTACAAGGATATGACAGCTTGTTTTGGGAATTTTCTAGTTCTACAAGGATTTTTAATGGGATGCAACATAGTTTTCGAGTGTGACAAGGATTCATTTATGTTTCAAAATTCTTTTCTTACAAGGATTTCTTATTCATCATAACTACACAGATTGGTTAGCTTATTTTAGGGAGTTTCCTAATCTTACAAGGAAGGTTAAAGGAAGGAAATAAAGGTTTGCATGTTTTGAGAGGATTCTTTAAAGCTACAATTAATTATCCAAGACAAACAAGGAAACTAAAGGAGATGCAACTTTAGCAATCAATTTCCTAGCTTATGTTGGATATCTAGAGGTGGCAACAAAGACCCTAGTGTTTCTAGGATGAGGATTTTGTTCATGACATTATTTAAACTAGGAAAATCATCCATCTTATGTTATTTTGTTTAATTAGGTGCAACAACTTTAGTTTATATATCAGATTTGTTATTTTTATTATTTTCTTCATGTTTGGGCTTAATTAACATACTTTGGGTTTATTGTAAGTTGTTAAATATTAGCCCACAAGTTTTGAGTTCATTAGGGTTACTAGTTGAACCATTATATAAGGTTTTGTAAGCTGAAATTTTCAACAGAGATGGATTTATGAACTAAACTTGTGTTTTGCGTGATGCAACACATTTGTTTTTATTGGGAAAGAACAAATTAGACTTGTCAAGGTATAATTGACCTTGTGGAGTCTTCCTTATACTTCTCGTTCGCAAATCAATATTTGTTAGGTGGAGGTTTCTTATTCCAATAGTGTTGGTTCCTTGAAACAGGTTTTCATTGTGTCACACTCCTATCAAACCTGATTTCTTGGCTTTCCTAGAGTTGTATCATCTTCTTAATGTATTGCTTGACCACATGATCAAGAGGTATGCATCATCGTTAGTGTTTGTAGTCCCAATGCCCCTTTGTGAGTTTATTGCTGAGTTTTTGTTTGGCATAAAGCATTTTGTTTTTGCTATTGTATCGTCCTAGCTAGTTGTGCATCCTATATTTTTTTTCTTTACCTTGTAGATGTCAAATTTAGCTAGTAGTAATCTTGGGGTTGTCTTTGATTTGAGACCCCGCTTCAAGGCAGTTGTTTCATTGCTATGTATAGGCTTGCCTTCCTAAGGTTTGAAAGAGGAAGATTTTCTTTGGTTCTGAAATCTCATTAAAAAGATAACAAAAAAAAAAGACTTTTTAATTTCTAAGATAGTCGATAGAGTAAAACGTGTTATGGGATTCTTAGGATATTAGGTAAACAAACTATAAGTTCCTTTCTTGGTGTTTAGACCCAATGTGTAAAGCCCTATAAAATTCTCGAATTCATAACATGATGTTTATTCATAACGAGTCAAAAATGGGGTGATAATTTTTGTATTGTCATATTTCATTGATGCATTGCGCTATATTATTTATAAATTTATCAAGTAAACATTATTTGCAACAACCCGGCTTTTGAAGCCCAAAACAATGGTAATTTTGTTTTTGTATACTTGACACACATCATGTCGGGAATCGATGAATCTGTTTCCTCACATCATCAAGATACAATCCATACATCAACAATAATCAACATTTCAATTAAAAGTGAATCTTACATAAACACATAATATTATGTTTGCATGATTAGCAATTCACATTAAAAAAATATACCTACATAGATATGAGTTTGCATTCCTATCTTACTAATAGTCATCATGAATTTTAAACAAAAAGATCTAATAATAGTTATACATTTAGTACATTGATTCATATAAAATACATCATGATTTAGAATGCAACTACATGATTCCTTGCAAAAGTAGGTTCCCGTGTATTGGGCTTTCCTAGGCACCTCGTTGGTGTGATGTCCCTGCTGCAGTACAAAACATTTATAAGAATGCAATTACTTAATAATAATAATGATAATAAATGGTCTGGCAGTTTAATGAAGCATTAACATTATCTCATGTTTGAAGTGTGACATTTATAGTTCCCTCATGAACTTGGCATGAACAACTTGTAGTGCATATAGATGCACCAATTCTTGTAATCAACCATAATCTTAAATCTGGCTATCCTCTTAAGGCATCATTTGTTGAGGTTAACCGTTCATTCACCCCGGCCATTCACTTCGGATTCCATGAGCCAAAGCTAATCGATCGTTTGTCTCGTTCCGACGCCATTAGTCAAAGCTAATCATTCATTTGTCCCAGTCATCCATTCGAATGCCATTAGCTGAAGCTAATCAATTGTTTATCCCGGTCATCCGTTTCGATGCTATTAGGTGAAGCTAATCATTCATTTGTCTCCGTCAACCATTCGGATGCCATACGTCAAAGTTAATCATTTATTTGTTCCGGTCATCCATTCGGATGCCATTAGTCAAAGTTAATCAATCGTTTGTCCCGGTCATCCATTCGGATGCCATTAGCCGAAGCTAATCAACCATTTGTCAACATTTAACATTTGGCAATCTGATATCTGAACTAACACATACGGTAACATTCATGATAAAGTATTTCATTATTCAATGTTATTAAAAAGGAGGGTGAAAGTCACCTACGTGCAATAGAAGCTCTACTCGTGTTTCCCTGTTGCTGCTGTTGCACCACACCTGTGGTCCCTCCTGCAAATCACATGTTTATCTCATAAACTTTCCTCACTCGAGGATATGTTTTATAATAACCATATCAACAGTCAATAAATCTTTCTTTCAGTCATTTCTTTATATTTTATGTTTTTCTCATTACACCCATTAATATTGTTGTTCTTTGTCCAACCATAGTTATCATCTTGTTCTTTATATTTGAACAGTTAATGTTTAAATCTCGAACTGTTCCTGTCCAACTGTTACTGTCTAGATATTGAATTGTTATTGTCCGACCTCTCCTCAGATTTTTAACTATATCTAGAGTTATAGAACTTTGTCTCCAGCGATATTAGTTTCGTTGGAAAGCTAAGTCACGAAGCTACAAGTTATCTGAAGGAAGGAGAACCCAGTTCTGCCTCTAAGACAGTCAATATTGCTCATCAACAAACATTGGACTTACTGTCCAACCGTTACTGTTTAGACATTGAACTGTTACTGTCCGACCTCTCCTCAGATTTTTAACTATATCTAGAGTTATAGAACTCCATCCCAAGCAAGATTAGTCTTGTAGGAAAGCTAAGACATGAGGCTACAAGTTATCTAAGGGAAGGAGAACCCAGTTCTGCCTCTAAGATAGTCAAAATTGTTCATCAACAAACATTGGATTGTTACTATCCAACTGTTACTGTCTAGATATTGAACTCTTACTATCGAACCTCTCCTCATATTTTTAACTATATATAGAGTTATAGAACTCCGTTTGAAACGCAATTAGTCTCGTTGGAAAGCTAAGACACGAGGCTACAAGTTCTCTGAAGGAAGGAGAGCCCAGTTCTGCCTTTAAGACAGTCAAAATTGCTCATCAACAAACATTATATTATTACTGTCCAACCGTTACTGTCTAGACATTGAAATGTTACTGTCCGACCTCTCCTCATATTTTTAACTATATCTAGAGTTATAGAACTCTGTTTCAAGCAAAATTAGTCTCGTTGGAAAGATAAGACACGAGGCTACAAGTTCTCTTAAGGAAGGAGAACCCAGTTCTGCCTCTAAGATAGTCAAAATTGTTCATCAACAAACACTGGATTGTTACTATCCAACCGTTACCGTCTAGACATTGAACTGTTACTGTCCGACCTCTCTTCAAATGTTTAACTATATCTATAGTTATAAAACTACATCTCAAGCGAGATTAGTCTTTTTAGAAAGTTAAGACACGAGGTTACAAGGTTTGTGAAGGAAAGAGAACCCAGTTCTGCCTCTAAGATAATCAAAATTTCTCATCAACAAACATTGGACTATTACTGTCCAACCGTTACTATCTAGGTATTAAACTGTTACTATCTGACCTCTTCTCATATTTTTAACTATATCTAGAGTTATAGAACTCTGTTTTAAGGGAGATTGGTGCTAAGACACAAGGCTATAAGTTCTTTTAAGGAAGGAGAACCCAGTTCTGCCTCTAAGATAGTCAAAATTGCTCATCAACAAACATTGGATTGTTACTGTCCAACCGTTACTGTCTAGACATTGAACTGTTACTGTCCGACTCTCCTCATATTGTTAACTATATCTAGAGTTATAGAACTTTGTCTTAAGCGAAATTAGTCTTGTTGGAAAGATAAGACACAAGGCTACAAGTTCTCTTAAGGAAGGAGAACCCAGTTTTGCCTCTAAAATAGTCAAAATTGCTCATCAACAAATCAGACCTACTGCACTATAAGGTCTATCATGAGCTAGTCTCGATTGGTGACCCATAGCTGGAGTTCTATAATTGCAAATTGAGTAAGACCAATTTCCTTAGTTATTCAACATCTAAAACTACAATTTATATGAAAGAACCTGATCCTAATTAGTTCATCCTCCAACCTGAGATCTCTCTTAAAGTCAAGAGACAAAACTGTCCAGGTTCGTCAACCTTTCCATTTACACACAACACATGAAGTTATTTAATTTAAGCAACTAATACTTTTCCTCAATTCAAGTCTAAGAACCCTAATATGTAATTCAACATCCAGACATCAATTCATAATCGACTTTGAAACGACTCATAAGACCAAATTTAGAACACCTTACTGGTAAGAATCAAGGTTTCGATCTTCAACTCCCTCCTTTTCTTTCTAATCACAGCCAGCCCTCCCCTCTTCTCTTCTTGTTCAAATTTTCTTGTTAATCCCTTGCCCACAAGTGTTTATTCTACCTATAATCCTTAATCTTGGATGGGTTCTTGAAATCTTGGTGTTTCTCTCTTGATTTGGAAAAATGGATACAAAATCTCCCTCTTTTCCTTCCTTACGGTTGCTGCCAATTTTTTTTGGTGAGGAGAGGGGTATTTATGCTCTATAATTATTCTTATTTGCATCTAGGCCCTATTTTCTTTAAGTGTATTATTTTTGCCCCACAACTTTTAGTTTAGTTTATTTTCTTTAATTTAATCTAGTCTTGATATTTCCCGGGGTTTACATTATTATATGATGTAGCACCTAACACATATAACTATAATACCCAATAGCATCATGGAAGAAGATACATAGTCATTGCATAAATAGCATGAAGTGTTCATACATACAAAATCCACATTTATGATTTCTGAAAGTCGTCATCATAAGTTCTTACAAAAGTGTCGATCGGCAGTTCATAGCCATTACATAGTTGTACAAAATGCATAACATTTAATCATGCTATTACATGATTTATCCCAAAACATGTATGATGGAGTTTCTAAGTGTCATGGCTATGAGACGTCCCTGTTATAAATTAAGTTCAATATAAGTATAAAAACAATCTCTCATAATATAATTAAGCAACATAAATGTGTTTGTAATTACATTACCAACTTAAATAGATAGGTTCTTGTCATTGTATTCCTATTAATTTTGTTTTCAAAGTTTCATTTCACATCATCGTATGACCTTACATTGCATAATTTCTTGGACTATAAACATATCCCTTATTATCATGCATTACAATTTAGAAGCCCTTAGTACATTGAATATCCTTCCATGAATGATTATACCCTTTGAACCATATTCATCTAATTTGCAGTTCTTATGATTTAATCATAAATATAATTGATACGTTATTATTTTTACATAACATATCTTTGACTATATACAAAGGCAAATATCATTATCATTGTCAACCAATGTTAATCTGATTCACTCATCCCGATCACCTAACTTGGATCTTAACGACCGAGACTTGCTTTATGGTTTCGTTTGGGTTATCGACCGAAGATACCATAAACAAAATTTAGTAACTCCATTTAATCCTTGTTATCAAATATGGATACCCTTAGTTGAAGCTAATCACATCATGTAATCCCGGTTATCCGATATGGATACCATTAGCTCAAGCTAATCACATCATTCAATCCTGGTTATCTGATATGGATACTATTATCCGAAGCTAATCACATCATTCAATTGATCTATTCTATGAGTAACTTTAATCAATCAAAATTGAGTGACAACATTATGTATAATTATTACAGAGATTTAATAAAAAACAGTTAAAGGTGGAAACCACCTACCTGCTCCTCCTGTAGTATGTCCTCGTCCAGTTGAAGATCCAGTCCTGGTTATCTAATATGGATACCATTATCCGAAGCTAATCACATCATTCAATTGATCTATTCTATGAGTAACTTTAATCAATCAAAATTGAGTGACAACATTATGTATAATTATTGATTAGTACTTAAAAGTGCATTTTTATCAAGGTTTTATATCATCATTTTGCACTTGAAGTATCAATAACTCCTTAACTAAAGCATGTTTTATAATAACATATCTAATAATATAAGATACCT
>Ga0307517_10005935_pt1 | contig 18218 bp, 9 predicted proteins | sample 23_EM_MG_FD_194515 | JGI IMG/M metagenome (GOLD analysis project Ga0307517, IMG submission 194515) | Populus trichocarpa ectomycorrhiza microbial communities from riparian zone in the Pacific Northwest, United States - 23_EM | ecosystem: Host-associated > Plants > Roots > Unclassified | place... | reverse complement strand
AGAAAAGAAGAGAAAGAAATAGATAAGAAATGATGTTTTTTACATATAATGAAGAAGAAGAAGAAGAATAAGAAATGGGTCTGTCTCTTGTGAAATAAGGGGATTCAGGCTTTTTATTGGGGCGCATTACCGACGGATTTACTGACGGATAATTGAATATTAATATTTTTTAATTATTCCGTCGGTAATTCCATCAGTAATATTTAATTTAAATTTTCAATTTCGTAAAAAGTTTACAGAAACCGCCAAAAAATTACCGACGATTTTTCAATCCGTCGGTGATTCCGTCTGTAATATTTAAATGAAAATTTTAAATTAATTGAATTTTTTCAAAAAACCACCAAATAACACCGACGACTTTTCAATCCGTCGGTGATTTTGTCCGTAAAGAACAACAATTAACAGTGCAATTGGAAAGTGAACAGTTCTGGAGCTCTCTAGAAAATACCGACGGACAATTTCGTCGGTGATTCCCTTTGTAATTGACATGATGAACAGTGTTCACATTTTTACCAACGGAATTACCGACGAAATCACCGACGAAATTTTTCCGTCGGTGATTCCATCGGTAATTCCGTTGGTAAAAATGACATGTCATCATTTTTTTTTCTTTGTTTTAATTTTTTTCCCACTGTAATTCCCTCGGTATTTCCGTTTGTATTTATCAATTTTCTGGTAGTGTTGATGTTAAAAATGCCTTCTTGAATATCTTCAAGAAGAAGTTTATATGGTGCCTCCTCCTGGTGTTTCATATGACTTTGGGTATGTTTGTAAGCTCAATAAAGCATTATATGGTCTCAAACAAGCACCTCGTGCTTGGTTTGAGAAATTTTATATTGTGATCTCATCTCTTAGATTTGTTTCTAGTAGTCATGATTCTGCTCTTTTTATTAAGAGCACTGATGCAGGTCGTATCATTTTGTCCTTATATGTTGATGACATGATTATTAATGGTGATGATATTGATGACATCTCACTTTTGAAGACAGAGCTGGATAGACAGTTTGAAATGAAGGATTTGGATTCTCTTTGATATTTCCTGGGTATTAAGGTAGCTTACTCACTTAGAGGTTACCTTCTTTCTCAATCGAAATATGTTGCAAATATTATTGAGCGGGCTAGACTTACTGATAACAAGACTGTAGACACTCCAATTGAAGTTAACGCAAGTTATTCTTCTTCTGATGGTTTGCCTTTGACAGATCCTACTTTATATCGTATTATTGTTGGGAGCTTGATATATCTCACCATTACTCATCCAGATATTGCATATGTTGTTCATATTGTTAGTCAGTTTGTTGCTTCTCCTACTACTGTTCATTGGGCAGTTATTCTTCGTATTTTATGATATCTTCAAGGTACAATCTTTCAGAGCCTCTTACTTTCATCCACCTCTTTCTTGGAGCTACGTGCATACTCTGATGCTGATCATGGCAGTGATCCCACAGATCGCAAATCGGTTACTGGTTTCTGTATCTTTTTAGGTGATTCACTCATCTCTTGGAAGAGCAAGAAACAATCTATTGTTTCTCAATCCTCAATCGAAGCAGAATACCGTGATATGGCATCTACTACCAAAGAGATTATTTGGTTATGTTAGTTACTTGCAGATATGGAAGTTTCACTTTCTCATCCTACTCCTATGTATTGTGACAACCAGAGTTCTATTCAGATTGCTCATAACTCAGTTTTTCATTAACGAACTAAGCACATTGAGATTGATTGTCATCTTACTCGTCATCATGTCAAGCATGGCACCATTACTTTGCCTTTTGTTTCTTCTTCCTTGCAGATTGCAGATTTCTTTATCAAGTCGCATTCCATTTCTCGTTTTTGTTTTCTAGTTGGCAAACTCTCGATGCTTGTAACTGCCGCATCGTGAGTTTGAGGGGAGATGTTAAATAATATATTTATTTTGTTTTATTTATTAAGGGTATAATAGTATTTTCAGCTTAACCTATATATAAGATCTTTGTATATAGGTTAAAGTAAGAACAATAATACAAATCAATTGAGGAGAATTCTAGCCTTCTTCTTTTTCATGTTTGTATTTATTTTTATATTAATTGAATTGTTTTAACATATGCCACATGCACCCATTCCCTTAATTTCAAATTTCAAGTCAAAACATTTTTCCTTGCCGGCCACTGATCACTGGTTCCAACCCTAAAGTAAGTAGTAATTTACAACTATCAAGCATGAAGTATCTTATCTGCTTCACTTAAACAACCCCACCTCATTATCTTTTTTTGAACACTACTCTTTTGATGTTCTTGGAGCAACTAAAGGGGACAGGGAAGGACTTCTTTATCAAGACCCCGTTAAGTTTGGCACATATATGTATCAAATTTATCAAGAACCTCACACAGGCTGTAGCCTAATAGTGTCATCGATAAGTTCTTGGGCTTAGATAGTCATGTAGAAGATTTTAATCACGGGTCATAATTCACTTGTCGAATCATGTTCCGTGTGCCATCTTAAAGCATGGCAAGGAAAGGTCCTATACCTTATCTTAAATCGAAGGATAAGATTTTAACGAGCACATAGATCCATGTGTGGACCTATAAGATTGGTGTATTGATTGCCAGCTATTTGGAGGACTAATCTGATGGCAAGGAAAGGTTTTGGTCTCTTTGAGTTGAGGCCAATGGGGATATCACACGTGGACATTGTGTTCTTAATGACCAACTAACAGCAACACATGGAAGATAGCCGAAAGAGAATGTAGAGGAAGCTTGGAGGAGGCAACTTTTATCAACTATTAGCATGTTGTGCATGCTTTATTGAACTGAAAAGGGAAAAGAGGAAAATTCCAAGCCGGTGGGGAGCTCTCTTGATATGTTGCAATTGTGGTTGGGGCTTTCAAGTTCAATAATTAGGGAAGTTCTTGTTGATATATATGTGGAGTTAGCCAGTTAGGAGGAGGATGTGACTAAGTCATTGGGACACCACGATCAGTCGATCACGACATTCCCTTTAAAGAAACAATATGGAAGTAGATGATAAGTACATAGTTATGGATTGAAAGAAAGAAAAGGAAAGTAAGTTACATCCTATGTGTGTACTGTCGTGATTGCACAACACTTTGTGGCAAAGATGTGCATCCTTTGTGATTTCACAACACTTGCTTGGAGATTAATTCTATGCCATGTTCAGTTTTCAAACAAAAACATAAGAACTCGTTTCTAAAACGTGGTGTTCTTGTTTTTTTTTTCAATGCACCACAAAGACTCTTCATTCCCTAGGGAAGCATTTCTGTCAAGAATCATGTACTTGTGACGAATAGAGAAGGATAAATTATCTAAAGTCTTGGTAGTAACACTTTGCATCCTCTCTTTTTACTTTGTAATATAATCCCGCGTACTATCTTGTAGTTTAATTTTACTAAACGCGTAAATTTTTCGTTAGACTTCATGAGAAAAGATTAAGAATTTTACAAAAATATTGGTTGCGTACGTGGCGAGTGGTGTCGGGATTAAGAAGTCGTCATCTAGTTTTTTGGTTCGGGATTGCTAGGAGACCCGGGTATACTGGTGCTAAAACAATTCAATTAACACAAAAATAAATATGAACATGAAAGGGAAGGAGGCTAGAATTCCCCTCAATTGATTTGCATTATTGTACTTGCTTTAACCTAAATACAAAGAGCTTATATATAGGTTAAGCTTAAAATATTATTCTACCCTTAACAAATAAAACAAGATAAATATATTATTTAACATCTCCCTTCAAACTCACGATGCGGCAGCTACAAGCATCGAAAGTTTGCCAACTAGAAAACGAAAACGAGAAATGAAATGCGACTTGGTAAAGAAATCTGCAATCTGCAAGGAAGAAGAAACAAAAGGCAAAGTAATGGTGTCATGCTTGAGATGATGACGAGTAAGATGACAATCAATCTCAATGTGCTTAGTTCGTTCATGAAAAATTGAGTTGTGAGCAATCTGATTAGAACTCTAATTGTCACAATACATAGGAGTAGGATGAGAAAGTGAAACTCTCATATCCGCAAGTAACCAACGTAACCAAATAATCTCTTTTGTAGTAGATGTCATAGCACAATATTCTGCTTCGGTTGAGGATTGAGAAACAATAGATTGTTTCTTGCTCTTCCAAGAGATGAGAGAATCACCTAAAAAGATACAGAAACCAGTAACCAATTTGCGATATGTGGGATCACTGTCATGATCAGCATCAGAGTATGCACACAGCTCCAAGGAAAAGGTGGATGAAAGTAAGAGGCTCTGAAAGATTATACCCCGAAGATATTGTAAAATACGAAGAACAGTTGCCCAGTGAACAGTAGTAGGAGAAGCAACAAACTGACTAACAACATGAACAACATATGCAATATCTGGACGAGTAATGGTGAGATATACCAAGCTCCCAACAATAGTACGATATAAAGTAGGATATGTCAAAGGCAAACCATCAGAAGAAGAATACCTTGTGTTAACTTCAATGGGAGTGTCTATAGTCTTGTTATCAGTAAGTCTAGCCCGCTCAAGAATATCTGCAACATATTTCGATTGAGAAAGAAGGTAACCTCTAAGTGAGTAAGCTACCTCAATACCCAGGAAATATCGAAGAGAACCCAAATCCTTCATTTCAAACTATCTAGCCAGCTCTGTCTTCAAAACTGAGATGCCATCAATATCATCACCAGTAATAATCATGTCATCAACATATAAGGACAAAATGATACGACCTGCATCAGTGCTCTTAATAAAAAGAGCAGAATCATGACTACTAGAAACAAATCCAAGAGATGAGATCACAACAGAAAATTTCTCAAACCAAGCACGAGGTGTTGTTTGAGACCATATAACATTTTCTTGAGCTTACAAACATACCCAGAGTCATGTGAAACACCAAGAGGAGGCGCCATATAAACTTCTTCTTGAAGATCTCCATTCAAGAAGGCATTTTTAACATCAAGTTATGAGATATGTCATTGACAAACCGAAGCTACAGCAATAAGAGTACGAATAGTAGTCATTTTTGCAACAGGGGCAAATGTCTCCTCATAATTCATACCATATTGTTGAGAGTATCCTTTTGCAACCAACCTAACTTTGTATCGCTTATTAAACCCATCAGAGTTAGTCTTGATCTTATACACCCAACGACAACCAACAACACTCTTACCAGGAGGTAGAGGAACCAAGTCCCAAGTATCTGTCTTATGCAAAGCAGAAAGTTCCTCATCCATAGCTTGCTGCCAAAGAGGATCAAGAATTGCCTCTTTATAGGAAGAGGGCTCAAAGAGACAATGACTAGAAGCTAAAAAGGAAGTAAATGATGAAGAATAACAAGAATAAGCAAAATCTAGTAGTTTTGTGGACTTGCGAATGTGTATGGATTGATGTAGAGGTGGATCCACAATCTCAGACGAAGCTTGGGGGCTGTAGATGAGAATGGAGCTTCAGGTGTGCTAGAGAGTAAAGTGTCAGTACCTGCGGGATGATGAGTACAAATTGGTCGAACATGGGAAAGGGTATCTGAGGTATTAGGAACAGTGATGATATATTATCAGAATCCTCAAAAAAAGAATCTATATGAATAATATCAGGTCTAGTCAAGCTATGAGTAGTGGATGGAATAGAAAAGAAAGGTATATGCTCAAGAAAGACAACATGACGAGACACATAAAGTTTATGAGTTATTGGATCAAAACAATGATACCCCTTGTTACCTTCACCATAACCCAGAAAGACACAAATAGCAAAACGAGAGGACAACTTACTGCGTTCTGTATGAGGACGAAGAACGAAACAAGTACAACCAAAAACTCTAAAGGAGAAATAATCAGGGACATGCCCATATAAATTTTCAAAAGGAGACAAACCTGAACTATGAGAAGATGGGATTGTATTAATCAAACTTACAGTAGTAAGGACAGCTTCTCTCCAAAACTCACTAGGAACAGAAGCAGACAACAAGAGAGAACGAGCAGTTTCAACAATGTGCCTATGTTTTCTTTCAGCAACACAATTTTGCTCAGGAGTATCTGTACATGAAGTTTGGTGAATGGTTCCATCTAAGGCAAGCAACTGACAAAATTTATTAGAAGTGTATTCCCAACCCAAATCACACCTAAAGCATTTGATTACAGCAGAATATTGAGTTTTCACAAGAGCTCGAAAGGCTGTATATATCTCATAGAATTCATAACGTTGTTTCATTAAATAAACCCAATAACAACGAGTATGATCATCAATAAATGAAACATAATATCAAGACCCTCCTTTTGTGGCAATAGGAGAAGGTCCCCATACATCAGAATGAATCAAATCAAAAGGTGAAGAAGAAACAGAAATACTTTGATTAAAAGGTAAAGCGAAAAATTTTGCTAGTTTACATCCACTACAATCAGAAATATCACAAGTTTTCAAATTTCCTAAAGCTCCTGTGGATGCCAAAAATCTTAAACGAGAAGACGAAACATGACCTAGACGAGAATGCCATAAATAAAAACTAGAAGATGAAGAACTCAAATGAAAGGAAGATAAATCAATAGTAGTAGTAGCAGCGACGGTGGCGGCAATTGGCACTTTTAACTCATCCAAAATATATAGTCCATTCTCCATACGGCCTGTCCCAATCAGCTTCTGAGACTGCAGATCCTGTACACAACAAAAAGAACCAGAAAACATGACTAAATAATCACCAGAATCATATATTTGACCAACAAAAGCAAGATTTAATTCGAGGTTCGGAATAAGATAAACATTAGGGAGAGACAAGTGAGGTGTGACAACAGAACCAACAACACCTGCTAAAGGCATGGGAGTGTCATCAGCAATCATAACAGGAATGGAGGATGAAGGGGACACAAAGGTAAAAGATGAAGAATCTGGAGACATATAATGGGAAACACCAGAATCTAAGACCCATTCAGAATGTGACATACCTGAGGAGCTATGAGGCAACTGACCTATGGAAGAAGAAACAGACATTGCTTGTGGCTATAAAGAGAGAAACTTCTGAAATTGCTCAGCAAGAGTATTAGGATCGGTGATAGAGCTTGATGAATCTACTGTTGCAGTATTGTGGTGTGGTGGTTTATAACCCTGAGGTGGTCTATGAGCATTAGATTGTGACTGGCTGCCATGCTTCCAAGCTTGATTATGTTGTCTCAACTTGGGACACTGAGACTTCCAATTATCACACTCGGACATCGCGGCGACCGATTAAAAATTATCACTCGATTGGAAAAAAGAACAGATATCTTGCATCTTGTTTTTCTAGGGGAAAATATCTTGTTCAAGGAGTCGCCACCTAGTATTATGGTCACTAGAAACTCTAACTGGTCAACAGAGATTCTATGGTACGGGACTGGTTACGCAAAAGAAAAGATGTTATCACCCCCTAAGCATCCTTCCTGAGGCAGTCTGCATTGCTGGTTTTGTCTAAAATTGCTTAAGAATTTGTTCTCCTTTTTCCCTTTTTTTTATTATTCCTTTCATGTTCCTGACTCTAGCGTCAGTGAACAATTCCTACGAATATTTCCAACTCTGGCATTGGTAAATATCGCACAAATCCAAAAAAAATACGATACTCCTGACTCTGACGTCAGTGAATATTTTCGCAAAAAATGAATTTGAAGAAGAAATTTTCTATGTCATTTTTTTCTTGTTTATCCATTATTATTATTTGCCCTTTTTAGATGGAAGTAAAAAAACATTGCACGACATATTTGCATTTAACAATAATAGGCCACAGATTGAGCACATAACTTAAAAAAAATACAAAACGCAAAGAAAAAAAATAAATCAAAGTGCGAGGGGGCCACAAATAAATCAACAAAGATCCCCAAATATTTTTGGAATTTTCTGATATCGAAAAGGGGCTCGTTTGGCCAAATATCAAACTAAAATGAGCATAAAAATTATAGTCAAGGCATAAGGGTGTGTTTTGCCAAACACACCCTTAATAAACATAATTTGGGCTGGCTGGGCCTAAAGCCCAGATCCGGCCCACTCTCTTTTCTTTTCTTTTCTTTTCTTTTCTTTTCTTTGGCTGGGTCTAGCCCAACCAACATGGGCTGGGCTGGGCAGCAGGCACGCGTGGCTCAACCCACGTGTGCACTGCACAGTGCGAAGGTAATTAAATTACCTTCGCACTGTTTTCTTTACACAGAAACATAGAGAAGAAGAAGACTTTACCTAGTGAAGCCGAATGCATAGGTAACAGTGCAGCACCGGCTGGAGAATGCTCTCCTTCTCCTCTTTTCAGTCTCTCCTCCCTCTGTTCTTGGTTTTTTTTTTTTTAAGGTTATCTCCTCTGTTTTCTCACTTCTGTCGTCTCCCCTGTTTTTCTCCTTTGTTTTTTTCTCTGTTTTTCTCCTTTGTTTTTTTTCTTTGTTTTTTTTCTCTATATCATCTCCCTCCTTTTTGTGCATACACTAAGATCTGTATTTATAGTGCTAGAGTCCCTTCGCGTGTGAGAAACAAAGTTTCAATCAAACTCATTCTCTTCTTTGAAGTTTGAATTTGATTAAGAATCAAATTTGAAAGCAGATAACTATCATTATCTTGAAGACAAGGATTATCTTGAAGATAGGGATTATCTTGAAGATAAAGATAGAATGACAAAAGCACATTGTAGTCCCTAGTTTTCATGCAAGTTGACAAATCACACTTTTCATCGAAATAAATCTCTGATTTTTTAATTTTACATTTTAAAACCTGTAAAATTAAATTAAAAAGCCAATGGGCAAAAATTGGGTTACAACACCAATGACCTTTCTGCTTATAGAAACTGCACTCATCAAAGCCAACTCTTGTGTAAGGCTTATTATGATGATTAGAGGATGGCTTAAAGGGTACTGCTAGTACAGAAGGATTTTAAGCAGAAAGAATTCCTTTTTCAGAATAAGACTGAAGACGTATTTCTTCAACCAATAACTCACTGACAACAAAGTCAACAAAAGGTAGTGGAGAACGATGCAGAATTAAACCTCTAAGTCCTTCAAAATCATTGCGAAGTGCTGTTAAAAACTGTACCAAACGTTGTTGCTCTCTACGCTCAATATAGGCACCACATGCCTTTAATTCTGCTAATTCTGTAAGAGCCAATTGATCCCAAAGATCTGTCATAGAAGAATAAAACTCTTGAATACTCATATTCTTCTGATGAAGAGCTCGTATGTCATTCTCTAATTGATACTGTTTTGTAAAATTTGATTGCGTGAATAACCTTTGCAGATGATCCCAAACCTCATTTGTTGTCTCATACTTCACCAACTGCGTACCTATAGAATGCTCAACAGAATTGTTGATCCAAGTAATGATCTTTGCATTGTTTGCTTCCCATGTATCTATCAAAACAGCATCCCCCTCCTCAGTATTTCTTAGGTATCACATAAGTTTCACTAACATACCCCCACATCTTCTTACCCTTAAGGAAATTTCTCATTACATAACTCCAGTACGAATAATTCTTTTCCATCCAACCTCACACTCATAGACTGAAACGAATCATCTCTTTCGGTAGCCATAATTAACCAACAAACATAACCATAATGCAAAAGCAGCGAAAGACAAAGTACTAGATTGTAGAAACTGAATAGATATCACAGATACTCAACAAATATCTTCTCGAAATTATACGATTACTCTAAAATACAACACAAATTGTAGAAGATGAAATACCAAAAAAATTACAGAGACAGAACAGAAATATCAAATTGCAGAAGTGGAAGACAAAATATCACTCCAAAAAAAATTATGTTGGAGACAGAACAGAAATACCAAATTGCAGAAGACAAAATACCAAAATTACAGAAGCGTATCCGCGAAAGCTGTATTTGGGATTAAGCATCGTTCCATAAAACCAGCTCTGATATCATATTAAAACAATTCAATTAACACAAAAATAAATACGAACATGAAAGGGAAGGAGGCTAGAATTCTCCTCAATTGATTTGCATTATTGTACTTGCTTTAACCTAAATACAAAGAGCTTATATATAGGTTAAGCTAAAAATATTATTCTACTCTTAATAAATAAAACAAGATAAATATATTATTTAACAACTGGGTCTTATCAGAGATATTCAAAGGTAAGTGATTGGTTATGGCTAGAGAAGGTATTAGCACCCCTAGCATATCTTACCTGAGATAAACTGCATTGTATAGTCTAGATATGATATAAAGGTTTTAATGGGTTCCTAACTAGTGGTTTGTCTATGGCTTAGGATAAACATTTACTATTACGAATGAATTTGATATTTCAAATTAATTATGACTTTTATGCCCAGATAAATTCATATGGAAAGGGTTCTCGTAGGTACCCTGACAGGGTTGACCTATCTTGGAAAGCGAAAGAGTTTTTCACAATTCGTATATTGTGGTGAAAGATACTACTAATTAAAATTAATGAATATCTAAAAATAATTCTGAAAATTTTCAATTTAACTCCTTGTATTTAAATATCAGCCTACCTATAGATCCAGTATTTATAACAGGGTGTTGACCATTAATTTTCATGAATTAAAATTTTTAGGGTTATTGACATATTGGTCAAATCCTTAAAGAATTTTACAAACTTGTTACAAAATCCAAAAAAAAATACAAAGGAAAATCAACACAGTTATTTTCTAAAACAATACTAAAAAAAGAATTCATTTTTTTAAATAAAAATACATTTTTTTTATAAGGATTGGGTCGTATGCAACAGATAAAAAATCATTTTTATTATATTTTATTATTTAAAAAAACTTTTTTAGTAAGGCCATGTTTGGCAAAAAGCTATTTTTTCTTCCTTAGAAACTACCAAAACAGGTCTAAGAGTGTGTTTGTCAAACACCTCCTTAGGCCAAAAATCCTTTTATAAAAAAAGTACCTAACCAAACAAAGCCTTAAATATCTAACCTAATTTGGACCCGACCAGTTTGACCCAACCAGGTTGACCCAAAAACAAACCAAAAATAAAAACCAAGGCCAAAAATAGATTAAACATAAAAAATCAAAATTTCTTAGACAAAACATATCAAACACAAAGAAAAAAAACATGAAGAACATTCAAACCCGAACCCAACAACGTGAAACCCAACTCATACCAGATTTCAAACAAACAAAAGCATTCTTTTTATTCGTAAACATGCATAGATTAAGAATCAAGCATCAAAACCAATTCATTATCATTAAAAAGCTAGGATTTGATCAAAATGGGTTCCGGTTCAAAACTGAAACCCTAGGATTAAAACCCCTAAAAACTTGTTAATGATGCAAATAAATCCTAGATTATTGACTAATCGAGTTACTCGAATGGTTTACTGCAAAGAAATGGACCAAAATTGGTCCAAATCATGGGGCTAAGATAATGTTCTTTCCAAAAACATAAAGAATATTGCCCAGCAAAAACGCAGAATTGAAGAAGCTATCAAACCTAGAAAATAGACTTTTAGGCCTCTAAACTTATTGTTTTCAGTCCTCACAAACCACATTATTAATACCAAGCATAGTTGAATAAAAAAAACTAATAAAAACATTAAATCATCATAAACATGCATGAAGTTCCATTTTCCAAAACTTCCAAATTAAAACAACAAGCATGTTTAACCAATCGAAGGTTCAAAACTAACACTTTAACACTTCATCGAACTAAAACAAAACTCAGAAGCCTAGAACAATGCATTAACAAACCATAGAAACATTAAACACCTTATTATCATATTTAGCATATTTCAATCAAACCAAATGCAAGCTTAACATACCTTAACATCAATCTTCACATCAATATATTCAAAAAAAACATTGCATTATAAAGAAAACATAGGGTTTTGAATCTAGTAGGTCTCATGGACTCCATTTTCAAAGTTTGTAAAAGTTTGCCTTCCAAGCTTGAAATCTTCAATGGGGGTAGATTTTTGCTGCTGCTTTTCTTTCTTCTTGTCTCTAAACCTAATAAGGCCAAACTTTTAAACCTTTTCTAAGCTCTTGAACTCAGTATTGAATCCTTCAGACCTTAACCAAATTTCTTCGCTCTTCTCTCCTCTTTTTGTCAGATTACCTATCATTTTATAGGTTGATTCAGAGCTTCCATATGGGTTTATTAGGATTCTAACAAACTAAAACTAGGATGGTTTTATCACAGGATAGATGGTTTTAGAGTTAAGTGGTTTTGATCAACCTTGAAGACCAAGGTGAAGTGTTTCAGCCCCTTTGATCTTGAAAGAAGTGTTCTCATCCTTTGATAAGAACCTTCTGGGAATTTTTAAATCTGAACACACAAAAACATTGGGTGGTTTTATGTAAATAGGTCTCTCAATCAAGGCTGACTGGGTTGGCCACTTTCAAGGTTTTGTCGGAGCAATTCCAATGTCATCATCATTGAAGACCACTTGAAGTTGATAAAGGGAGTGCCCATCTTTTTTTTATCCAACCTTGTTCAATTTAGAGGTCTATAGCTCCACGTTTACTCACTTGAAGGTACCAACTCGATCAGCCTAGAATCTAAAAATTGTTCTTCTAATTGCTTTTAACTGCACCCTCAATTTACTCTCAAACTCTTAATTTCATACAATTTCACCCATGTCAAACTCAATCACCAACCTTATAGTTTAGCGTCATTTTCATCTTGGTCCTTGATTTCTAATTTGTGCATTTGGACCTTTAATTGACCATCAAACTTTTAATTTTCTATAATTTGGCCACTGATTTGGTCAATCTTAGCCCTTGAAGTCTCATGCCTTTTATGATTTGGTTCTTGGTTTTGAATTTCTTCAATCGAACCCCTAATTGGCTATCAAACTTTAATTTATTTTTACAATTAAGCCCTGATTCGACCAATTAAACTCTCCAAAGTCCAATTTCAGTCCCCAAATTTTAATTTCTTCCAATCAAAACCTAAATTAACTCCAAAAAAACTGATTTTCCTTTCAATCAAGTCCTAAATAAAATTGATTAAGCCTTCCAAAATCCTCATTGAGTCCTTACTCATCAAAATTGTATTTCTTTACCCTAAGTAAAATATTTTCACCAAATGAGTCTTTTATCCATCAGAATTGAGTCACTAATTTTATCAATCTTGTACATTCTAGTCCTTCAATTTTTCCACTTGGTATTTTGGTCCTTCATCACTAACTTTGGGCAATCTTCTAGGCTTTCTTCATGTGTATCCTCTTTTATTTTTGGATTTTTTTTCTTTTTATTTCTTATTTTCTTGATTTTTTATAGGGTCAAAAATAAATAACAACAAATGTCCCCTCTTTAATGCTTACGAAGCGAAATCTTATCAAGGTTTTGCATAGTGAGTTTGTAAAGAAAAGGTGTTTATCTAACTTTTTAGGTGATCCACCCATCTACAGACTTTGCTTTTCAAATTAAAAAACTGATCTATTTTTACGGATAACCTACCCCTTTTTAAAATTCAAAAACTAGTATATTTTCATGGACGACATACCCTTTTAAATTTTAAAAGAACTTCAGCAAATGTTCATGCTTCCTTGAAATTGATCTATTTTCATGGACGACCTGCCCTTTTAAATTTCAAAAGAACTTCAGCAAATGTCCATGCTTCTTTGAAATTGGTCTATTTTCATGGGCGACCTACCCTTTTAAATTTTGAAAGAACTTCAGCAAGCGTTCATGCTTCTTTTAAATTGGTCTATTTTCACGGGCACTAGCTCATTTTAAAATTTAAAAACTGGTCTATTTTCACGGGCAACCTGCCCTTTTCAAATTTCAAAAAGAACTTCAACAAGCGTCCATGCTTCCTTAAAATTGATTTATTTTTCATGGGAGACTTGCCCAGTTTGAAATTCAAAAATTGGTCTATTTTTATGAGCGAGCTGCCCTTTTAAATTTTAAAAAAAAAACTTCAGCAAGCGTCCATGCTTCCCTGAAATTGGTTTATATTCACAAACGACCTATACATTTTGAAATTCAAAAACTAGTCTATTTTCACAGGTGACCTGCCCATTTTGAAATTCAAATCTGGATTTTCATCAAAATCCTTCAAAAATTTCCTAAAACAAAATACCCTCTAAAGGTAAACTCTTAAAATGAGTGTCTTGTTTTATGGTCTTAGTTGTCCACATCATATAGATGGGATTTCTTTGTCATTTCTCGACTTCCATTCACTCATGTTGATTTCTCCGTTTTTCCTCTTAATTAACAAATCATGCACCAACACTATTTCAAAATTGAGTTAAACCATATGCAATGCTTTTTGAAATATAGCCCCTTATTTCTTCTTTTTATTGTTGAGGGTTGTAATTTGAGGTGGTCACTTTTATCGGCTCATCTTCTAGTTTACCTAACCAAGTTCATGTGAGTTACTTTCAAATCTTAAGCGTCATGCTACCTTTCTAGCGTTCTCTTTTTATGAGTATTTAGGCCATGACGAATACTATCCTAATCAAGAATGAATTCTATCATCCCAATGATTTTTTTTTCAGTTCAATTGACCTGAACTCTTGTATCTTAGCGATTTCCTTCAACTACAGTTCAGTTAATCTGAAATCCCAATTTAGCGATCCCCTTTAACCAAAACCCAAACTATTTGTCTTCAGCTCGACTAACCTGAGATCCCAATTTGGTTATCCCCTTTAACCAGAATCAAAATCTTTATTTTTTTAAGAGACTCGTATTCTCAACACTATTCTCTTATGCAACTCTTTTCCAACAGAGTCTTATTATCTTGATTTGGTGATTCCCTAGAAAAGACATCTTGATTGAATCCAAAACATTTTGATTACTGGATTGACATATGATACCTTCAATTGCAGGGGTTTGAACATTTCAACATTCTTCGATGCCAAAGAACTGAAAAGTTCCTGATGGCAGGATTTTTCTCCTCCTCTTTTTGATTACACGGATAAAACTGAGATCCATTGCTATCATTGATTATTTTTCAACTAATTTCATTGTGGATTTTCCTGTAAAATTTAAAACATATTTATGCAATGCTTGGAAGTTAGATGACATGCATGCATCCTTACTTGGTTTGAAATATAAGCCCTCCATCTTTGATGTTTCATCACTATAGGATGCATTGGCTTGCCATATAAAACCTTTTGAATCCTCTGATTCACAAGCTCATTTGAGTTTACCATATGTCAATCCTTTGCTTGGATGTAAGTGCTCACCGCGATTACTGCTCTCATTGCTTATCAAGCCTGACTAAACCCCTGAGTGTGGTGTTTTTTGTTTCGTCGTGAAGGAGTTTAACAAATCATTCTACTTCTTGGATTATTTCAAAAACCGCCTTTGATTAGTTGTGTGCATTCTGCCAATAATTATCTAAAGGTTTTTTGGTGTCGACTTCCTCTTAGATTGCAAACCAGTTATGATGTTGCCCTCAATTGAACCATATTCTTCAAGCATATGTTATCATCAAATTTCATGGAATTTTCAAGTCATCTAACCATGCATCTCATTGTTTATAGTAAAGGCTCGTCATTGTATGCTCAGTGTTCTTCATAGCAAATGGCCTCCAGCTCATCTAATCTTATCAAACAACTCCTGCACATTTCTAGCAACCATTACAGGTATTTATGTAAATATGAAGTTGTCTCTCAATTGGGCCATGCTTCCCAAATATGACAGCATTTCCTAGATTCTTGAAGAAAACCATTACAGTCATCCTTTACTAATGATCTTCAACATCTCTTTAGCTGATACAGTTAAGTTCATCCCTTTAGACCAAATCTATCTTCAAATATTATTCCTCATTTCAAGGCTTTGAAATCATCTAGACTTAATCATGAAAAGAGATACATTATCATCATAAATGATGTTCTTTTTTATCACCATTCATCCATATGGTGAAATACACCTTGAATCGATGGGCTTCAAAGCAGATTGTCCCTGGACAGTCTAGGTAGCATGCATCCTTTCAACATTTATCTAAATGCACTCATGTGATAACATCTTTTAGGAGTCATAATCATATTTCAAAGAATAAATCAAGTTTTTAGATATGAAGATACCCCGCAAATACGATGTTTCTCTCAACTACTATTTGAGTTTATCGAGTAATCCATAGACTTTTTAGGCAACATTACCCTCGGTTGAAATAGTTATGTTCATTCATCTTCCTATCATCAAGAGGCATTTTTCATTAACAGATGTTAATCATAGCTTTGATGGGTTTCACTGAATCATCATTTGATTATGTGTTTCTTTTCCCTCGGCTGATCTGAATGTTTGTTTTTCCTCTCAAAATCCATTGCATTACCCCTTAGCTGTTCAACTTTTCAAGGATGACTTATAAGAAGTGTCAATGTCATTTTTGTCAATAATTTTGCAAACTCAGATAATATTCTTTTTTGTTTGAAAATCTTTCTTTTTCTGGAATCAAAATTGTAAATTTCAAGGATCATGTCCATTCAAGTCCAATTGTTAAAATGAAATTAGAGAGATGTTGGTTTTGACAATATTTTGAAAACTAAGCTTTTTTGGTCAAAGATCCAACACGCGTCATTTAATACATATGGTCCTTTGATTATCTTATATTTTAAAACAGAAATTGATTTGTTGTAAGATTTAAATAGTTTGTTTGGATCTTCTATGGTTCTTTGTATCAATTTTAATCTCTCATTTTGGGTATATCATTTGATAGTATGTGACGAAGTGACCTTTTATTGATTTCAACAGCAAGAGGCTTGAGTCAAGACTCAAGGCACTATCAAGAAAGATTGTCTCTTTTGAGCATCCATTTTATCATCATACATAATAATCAATAGCTTAGTTCATGAAGCTACGACCCTTATAGAAAAGCTCTTTATATTTTTCAGAGCATCATTTATTGGTTCAAATCTTTTACTTGATTAAAAAAAAACTTTTTAAAAACACGTAATGCATGCTATGATTCATGATTATGAAATAAAGGAAAATTCCTAGGTTCAAAAAGTGTTTGAAGGTTTCAAAGACCTAGGATCACCATCAATTATTCACTTCACTTTCTTTCTTTTGTTATCTTTGTAATGACATATAACCATGCCATACATTTCATCAAAAAGTCATGTTTTCTAAACCTGGACAGGAAACTCCATTTCCATTAATCATAATCAAATAAAGGCATATAATCATGCTTCACCTCTTTATAGGACTTTTCATCAACCAAAAACTTTTAATGTTATCAATGAAGGTCAAACATTAGCATATAACTATGACACTCTTCTCAATAGAAATTTTCACCTCATTTAATCAATGGTTCAAGAAGTTTTATTCTTATCAATCATTGGCATATAACCTTGTTATTCCTTTCATTGTCAATCTCAAAATTAAAGAGAATACTAAAGCTCATTGCCCATCTTTTATCTCATAATACTCCATCTTTTTTTTTTATCTCACGTTTCAATTCAAATGAAGGGTCAAGGTTCACTGCCAATTATTATCCTCATCATTTCCTCATTTTCCTTTCACTATTTTTGTAAAAGAATGGCATATAATCGTGCCACATATTCCATTTTCACTTAAAAGATCAATATTCTCTTAACAGAGGCTATAAAGCAACTCTAACTTTTCCTTTAATGGATAACCAATATAATCATTTAAAAACACTAGAGACTTTATCACGGATACCAAAAGACATGTTTATAATTCAGTATTGTCTTCTTCTTCTTCTTCTTCTTCTTCTTCTTTTTGATCTTACCCCCGACATCAACTTTTGAAATTTGTTATGCCTTTCCTCAATTAAAACCTATCTTGCCCCTCCTAGACATGATAGGCCTTTTCTTTACCATTGATTCTACTATTTCTAATAAGATTAGAGATTTTTATATGATAAAAAAAAAACTAAGATTATCTCAACACGAAATGTATAAAATGTTATTCTCCACACAAAAAAAAAAAACAAAAACTTCAAAATATGATTAATAAAGTTTGGAAAACTATCTATCCCTCATCAATCAAATAATTGAAACATTATATAGAAAATCCCTAGATATGTTGTCTGCGCTTGGCCGCAGGCTGAACAAATTTTTTTTTATGTTTGATGAAATTCTTTTTTAAAGGTAAGCAGTAGTTTGTAGAGCATAGCCTTAGAAAAAATTTTGAAGGTCTATATAATTCACCATGAACTACACTATATCCAATATATTATAATTAAAAAAGTGATAGGTTAAAAAAAAATCAAGTCCCAAGTTATTGGTTCAAGTAGTCATTTAAATAATACAAAAAAAATATTGAAAAAAAAACCACACCTGAGCCTATTCGGATTATCAAACTCAATGCTAACCTAATTGATGGAAAACCACAAAAAAA
>Ga0307517_10005934_pt1 | contig 18221 bp, 11 predicted proteins | sample 23_EM_MG_FD_194515 | JGI IMG/M metagenome (GOLD analysis project Ga0307517, IMG submission 194515) | Populus trichocarpa ectomycorrhiza microbial communities from riparian zone in the Pacific Northwest, United States - 23_EM | ecosystem: Host-associated > Plants > Roots > Unclassified | place... | reverse complement strand
CACTTCACAAAGCTGGAAAGGCCCAAATTGGAGCAACTAAAAGGTCTTCAAAAGAGTTGATGTCTGCTATTGCTAAGAAAAAAAACTCATGATGAGGACTGACTCGTATTTTATAGCTTCTGCGAAGCCAGGGAGGCCCAAATTGGAAAAGGCCCACAAAATGGCCTCTCTCTTCAACTTGGCAAAGAGGGATGCAGGTTCCGTTTCATTTCTGTATTTCATTTTTATTTTTATTTTTATTTTTATTTTTATTTTATTTGTGAGATTTCTAGCTTTGGATAAGAGTTTGTTTTGGAATTTGATTTGGAAAAATATTGGAATCAATCAATGTCAATCGTTATTATTTTTTATTAAAACAATATTTTATTTTAAAAAAAATATTTAATGTTGATTTGACTGAATTTACTCAAGTTAATCTAATTATAAATCAATCAAATTTAATCGAATGAATATTTTTTTCAACTCAAATTAAAATTCATTTACAAGTAGTGAATTCTTCGTATCAGCTTAGTGGGATCAAATTTAATAAAAGAGCATGGAGCAATTTCTCTACTTTTTTGGAGAAATTTCATGGGCAGTCGAATAATAAATAAAAATCACAAAACAAAATAGATCATACTAGATAATTGCTCACGTTATGCTACGAATCAGATCAAATTTTATGTTGAACATAAAAACAAATTAGGTGTTGTTAACATGTTTTCTAGGGGGGAAATTATGTGGAGGTTGACCCAATATGAAATTGTCAACTTATTGGGTCCAAAGACAACTCGAACGACTGGTAAAATTATAGTTTGACTAAAAATATCAAAAAAATATTTTTCTTTCTAAATATCATGATCCGAAACATAGACACAACTAGGTTAAATAATTATTTTCTCTTAAATTTATACTATATATATTAAGAAAAAAAGAAGCCATGTGTGCGGGTCCATGGCCCAATGTGCCTGGGTCATTGCAAGGAAATGTCTGGGTGCATGGGTGTGCCTTCAAGCTCATGCACATGGGCTTGGGTTTATTTATTTTTATTTTTTAAAAGGGTGGACATCCTGTCATCTGCTTCTATTTTTTTAAAAAAAAAAATTCACAAGAGACATGCCAAGGCAGACGACATGTCGCTTGCAAACTCAGATTCTTTTTTATTAAAAAAATCAATTTTAAATCATTTCAACCCCAAAACACCTTAATAACACCTTTGAAACACTCAAAAACCAATTCATCAACTCAAAATACCCAAAAAGGGTCTAAAAATTGAAATCAAATCAGTTTAGATTCTCCTCGGTTTAAATCTATTTTTTCAGACAACATTGAGGCTCTAAAAAAATATCATCAAGCCTTTCTCATCTCATGAAACTCATGGATATAAAAAAATAGTCCATTTTATATGACAAAAAATAATACATATAAACTTTTGTACCAAATTTTTTTTTATAAAAAAAAAAAAAGCAAAGGGATTTAAATTGAATAATCTGTGTTATTTTTTTAAATTTAAGGACCTAAGTGTATTTTTTTGAAATCTCCGGCGTGCCACCCATGTTTGACGCCTTTTCATTTCTGCCCATTTTCTTCCAATTCCACCATTTCCTAGGAAATCAAAAGCAATTAGCTTTAAATCATGATTAAATTGCCTAAAAGATATTTGACTCGTGCTTCACCGCTGGTTAGATATTTCTTTTTCAAAAAACAATTTTATACACAGGCTTTTTCGAAATGTTTGTGTAGTTAAAAAAATTCTAAGTAAAAATAAAAAAACTTTATGTGTACATGCAATCAAATAAATTAAGAACTATGTGTGTTAATAAATAAAAAACATAAACATAAACGATAACTAAAAATAAAACTTGAAAAATTAAGAGTCAGGTGTAGATCAAGATATTTAATCTTTCAAGACAGGATTTTTATCCGGTTGTATTTGATAAATTTATTTATTAAAATAATTTTTTATTCAATCAGACGATAATAGAAATAAACACACACTTTAAACTAATTGAATAAAATAAAAGGGAAAAAATAAAATGCAAGGGTGCACAAATTATAAATATTGTCTTAAGATCATTTTTTTAATTTTCAAAAATATAGTTCATCTATACAAAAGATAAAAAAAAATTATAGATGAATCAGAAAAACATCTTCAAAAATTAAATGCACAACCAAAAAACTTTTTGTTATTTAAAAGAGGCTCTCTAAACAAAATAAAAGAAAGAAGAGATATTAATCTAAATATCAATAAAACAAAATTTGAAAAAAAATATAAAAAATCATTGATTAAAAAAACATGAAGAGGCGAGGCGCTAATGGTCCTGACCCATTTTGTTAAGGCCCACACGTGGGCCTGCCCTAGTAGGCCCGCATGACTTGGCCCTTATATTCTTTTTACTACCCTAAGGTGAACGACATGTCATCCACCCCAATTTATTTTGAAAAAAAAACACAGATAACGCATCTTCTGCTTTCACCCAGATTCTGACCGCTATGGTAGCCGAAAAATCAAGGCTTAAGTATTTTTTCATCCAAAAATCCTTTTTTTAACATATTTTGACCCACAACACCTATAAAACACCTTATAACCCGTGATAAATTTACCATGGCCTAAAAAACCAAAAATCAACCCAAGTTCAAATATAATTTTTCACGAACTTTAAAGGTAAAAAAAACACCTAATATGAACTCTCCTCATCAAATGGAACCATTTAACACAAATTTTATTCGTTTTGGTGGCTTAGATTGGTGTCAACGACATGTTTCTCTCTCTGCCACTATAATTTGACAACCCCTCTCTTTCTTTTCTCAACTAGATACTAAAAAATAACAAAAATAAACTTTTGTATCAAAATTGTATTTGAAAAATACTAAGGTACCAAAATTATATAATCTACATGATATTTTAAGTTCGAAAAGCAAAATGTATCTTTTGCGAAACTTGTGGCATGTCACTCATGTTTTGTGCCTTTTTCATTTTGGTTCCTTATATTTCAATCCCACCATCTCATAAGAAATCAAAATCAATTGGTCTTCAATTATAACTAAATCGCCAAGAAAACAAGTTTGATGACCAAATTAAAAAAATAAAAAATTTTGCACAGTCTATCCACAATAATGTGCGAGGGAATGAACAGTGAAATCTTGCACAAGAAAAAAACACGCCTTTTAGTTTTATACTTAATTAATGAGTTGTGATGTCCATGGACTAAATGTTGCTCCTAGGATATAAATTAGCTTTTAAAATGTTTTTTGGAATACTCTTAGATTAGATTAGATTTTTTTTATCTGCGCTACGTCGTGGGGCTGATTATTTTTTTTCTAACATGAAAAAGATATTCAAATGGTGATAACCTGAGTGAACAAGGGTTAATTTGACAAACTCGCGATTCGAGATAACCTCAGAGGAAGGAAAGGAAAAAAATAGAAAGCTTAAGGCTCAATAGTCTAATGTCAAAGGATGAAATAAAAAAAATCAAAGTTAAATTGAGCTAATCTTTAAAACCATCAACTCTAGTTATGAGACCGAGATGACCATACAAAAGATCAAAAAAAAATCTTGAACAAAATTCTTAACCATCAAAAAATTAAAAAGAAATAAATAGTAATCAAAACAATGAGGACCAAATCTGTTATAAGAACTAATGAAAGAAAATAATGAGGGACTTAATCAAAAAATAAAATAATAAAAGATAGAAAAAAAATAATTAAAAGAATGAGAACCAAAATTAGATAAGAAAAACAAATAAAATAAAATGCTAAGTGATAAAATTGGAAGAAAAAACAAATTAAGAAAAGGATAAAAAAATACAACTAAAAAATAAGAACTAAATTTGGAAAAAAAATGAAATAAAATATTGAGGGATAAAATTGTAAGACAAAACAAAACCAAGAAAATAATAATAAAAAAAAACAACAATCAAGAGAATGAGTACCATACATATATCAAATGGAAATGGACGAAGCTGGAAAAAAATATAAAAAAGAAAATTCAAAACAAAGAAAACCAATTGAAAGAGGATCATGACTGAATTTTTTCTCCATTATATTTTTAATAAAAATAATATCATTTTTACTTTTTAGCCAAATAAAAAATAAAGCGATTAGTTAGGAGAAAATCATGTCAAAATCCATTGATTATTTTTTGCCATTAATTTTTTTTTATCAAAATAATATCATATTTACTTCCTGCAAAATAAAAATTCCGATTGACCCCAGTAACCCCGATCATTCAACCCAGCCTGTGACCCGAGACATGATGGAGATCGACTCCTAGACCGAGTTTTAAAAACATGATAAAAAAATAAGCGTCAAATATGATATGAAAATTCAATGAAATTAAATAATGAATGATGAAATTGTCAAAAAAAAATAATCAAGAAGAGAACTCAAGATAAAAGGATTTGCAATCATAAGAATGAGGATCAAATTTAACAAAAAAAAGAAATTAAAATCAAATGATTGGGGATTAAAATGAAAAATAAAATCCAATCAGAAAAAAGATTAAAATCAAAATAAATAGGAATAAAAAGAATGAGGATCGAATTTGATTAAAAAAAACATAAAAAATAAATGTTAATGGATGGAATTGAAAAAAAAAAATCAAATTCAATACAATTAAAAGATAGAGGATCACCCTGCAATTTTGCAATGCCAAACACCTTTTGAGATGGAGGAGAAAGAAAAAATCAAAAAAGAAAAAAATTATCACCAAAACTCTGTCGTGTGATGGAGACAGACACGCGTCATCCCATCATGTAGAGGGTGGCACGATGCTTCAAAAGCCTCCTTGGAAGGTGATCAACAGCCATTTTTTATTTATAAAAAGACCTTAACATCTTTGACTCTGCAATAATTTAAAAAAAAATGAGGTTAAAAATTAAAAACCCCTTAATCTTTGACTGAAAAGGTTGACTCCAGAAGCTATAAGATAATTATATTATACAAAAATAAAATCACAAAAAAAACCCCTCGACAAGAAGCTATGTTTTTTTTTTTTTTGGTACGAACATAATTATACTATGCAATAAAGTGTGAAAATAATATTGTATCCCTGAGTTTGTGTTCAATCTTTTATTTCTTGTAGTACAAAATTATCATTTTACTGTAGATTATACTATTCACAGTCCACCCACAGTAAAACAAACCGAGGGGTTTTAGCTTTATGTACAGTGTATAATTAATTTGTGTTTCAGAAACTTAACTCTCCCTCTCTCTCTCTCTCTAGCCTCTAATTACATTTAAGATTGACATCAATGTTACTGCTGCCTCACCTTAGATCCATGGACGCTGTCATCACTCTTGTAGATAACTCCTCTATTTTCATTCTTCCATAAAAAAAACTAAAATCTTAATTATTAAGTAGATCACGAAGAGATGATTATAAACCACTAATCAACTTGAAACTATTTTCAGTTCTTGAATATTTCATTCGGCTAAAATCCGATTTATGAATCTTATTTTAACTTATTACAATCATGATGAACAAATCACGTGTATTTTCGAGATTCATCTGAACTTTACTGGAATATCTAAGCTCAAGACTCAATAAAAATTAAAAAATCATATGGACTTCAGAATTAAAAGAAAAAAAAACTGCTTAATTACTCAAAACAGCATCTCATCCTTCAATGGTTTTTCTGAAGCTCAAACACGTTCAAGTCATTGGCGTAAAGCCTATCATTTCCGCACGCATCGATATTACAATCTTGGCCCTGAATTATTGGTGGTTCGGCTAACAGTTGAAAGAGCGGTGAAAAGGCAGCAATGAATGGCCACCCACTCAAGCAAAAACCATGAACTAAAAGAGAAACCCATCAAAGACAAGCACAGTACGAAAGTAACGTGATGCCAGTCTCCCAGTGTCTCAGCACTTGGGAGTTGGGACACGTACGTGTGCATCCAAGGCCAAACCCATGGTTTTTGGACACTCAAACCAGTGGCTTTCTTTACCTGCTATGTTGAAAAGAAAGAACATCATGTGTTGTTCCTCTCTCTCTCTCTCTCTCTCTCTCCCCCGAGCTGGATAAGGCCAATCTTGTAACAGAAGACAAAGAAACGCAGATCCCATTACTCGAATATTTTATACGTCCTCTATATTCTTGGAAATGAACATATTTTATCCCATCCATCACACATTATACAGTTGATCCTTCGTTCAAATTTATGGGCAAAATAGGTCCTCTTTCTATGATTTTAAAAGGAAAAACTTTTAAGGTGGAGATTAATGGACTAATATCATTCAACAGATAAGGGGTCTAATTGAAAGATGTTTTTGTTTGAAGATTCAATTGAGGATTGGAAGACAAGTTTGGAGACAAATTTCTCCTCCACCCTTCTCTTTTCATAAATCAATGCACATTGGGATGAGCAGCAACCGACCATGAACAGAAACCAAAGTAAAAACAAGTGACTATGATGTTAGGATTCAAATGAAACCATCAAATCCCACCCCTGAACACCAGGGGCTCTCTCTCTCTATCCAACCACCCCAAGATCCGTATAAATATGCAACCAAATCCTGCTAATCTCTCCAAGCAAAACAAACCTCCCCATATTTCCTCTAGGAGCAATCAACTTCTTCCATTAATTAGCCAGCGTTGGTCTTATTCACTTGCCTCTTAAAATGTCTAAGAAAGTTGTTGCTGAGTCTCCTCTTCAGAGAAATAGCTTAGCTTCACTTGACCAAAAGCTGGCCATGGCAAAGCGCTGCTCTCATGGTACCTATAACCTGCCCCGTTTTTCCTTTAGTTTACCTGTTACTGGCTTCTAATTGTATATCAGCTCTCATTTTCGTTTCCAAATTTGCAAAACTAATTTGTTTATGATGGATCAACAGAAGGAGTGGTTGCAGGAGCAAAGGCAGCTGTACTTGCTACCATTGCCACTGCCATTCCAACTGTAAGCCTGTCTTCCTGTAACTATCATGCATGCATCCTTTATTCACCTCATTAATCACAAAAATATTTAAAGAAAAACAAGAGAATTCTTTGATTGATTCTTTACTGTATCATGTTTAACATGTAGATGGCTAGTGCAAGGATGCTGCCATGGGCAAGGGCCAATCTGAATCACACAGCTCAAGCTCTCATAATTTCAACTGGTAATTAATTACTTTCCTGATTAAACAAACATTATCCGCATTATAATTGTTGTTTTCTTCTTTAATTAATGAAATACATTTCCTTGCAGTTGCTGGAGCAGCATATTTTATAGTTGCAGACAAGACTGTTCTTGCTACAGCAAGAAAGAACTCCTTCAAGAGTCCCAGCTCTAACATTGAGGCGTGATGACCTAATTATCCAGACCTTGTTTGTAGTTCATCAAGTAAATTTGTAAACCATCAGCTATATGTATGCATGGATAAAGATGGAGTTTACATTTTTAGTCTATGAAAGCATTTATTTTCTTGTAAAATTATAACTACATTGATTGGAGCCTGTGATCCATCTTATTATCTCCAGCAATGGATGTATCAACCTTAAATCTGTCCAATTACACTATAAGAACAACAAAATTGTTCATTTTCTACCAAATATAGCAAAAAGAAAAGAAAAGAAAAGAAAGCTGAACAGCTGGAAAGGCCTTATTGATGGGCCTGGTTTCTTTTTTTGAATATAACCTTGCCGCTATATGCTTCGGGTGTTGGTACAGGGAGGTAAGAAGCTGCCAAATTGCTAAAGAGAATTGAACCATACCCCAATGGGCTCATGCATGAGAAACCTGATGAAACTCCATAGCATTAGCGTAACAGTTTTTTACAACCACCTGACAACGGCTCAAGCTGTAGAAGGAACCCAATTGGACAAGTGACCAGTTATTACTCCCCTTGATACACATGCATTCTTAGTAGGACAGATCATGAGTATCAATGAGATTTGTATTAGAGGTATCAATGTCCGTGTCTAGTTTGGGAGGTAGTGTCATTATAAAAACATGAAGTATAACAATGGTATGTAATAAAGGTTTATATAATTTGTCTGCCGATGCATGGATATCGTGGTCTGGTGTTGAAACTTGGAAGCGGTTTTGAGTTGTGTATAGAAAGAATCCAAAAGAAAGATGAAGGTTAGTTTTAATTTGTTCTTAGTTTACCTCAAATTAATTGGAATCAATCCCTGGCTTGCATGCATGTTTTCTTTGGGTAAATTACTTTGCTAATATTTTCAATGTCTCAAGTTTAGTCTATTGTACGTATTGAAATATAAGCCTGAGTCATTTTTTCCGTGTAGCGGCAAAAGAATAGAAAAGATGAAAGACCACACCAGTTTTTTCCGATGGGAAAAATATTAGATAGAGCCTGTTACATGACTTTTCTATCTGCTTGTGTAAAGACAGGCATGAGGAGGAGGAGAGATTGTATGATTCCTCCCGAAAGACACACTTGTCCGTGGAAGTTCAAGAGAGAGAACGTGGTGGTTCCACTAAGCTTGCCGATACAATGTGAGTTCAGAAATTTGTTTAGGCTTACAAACTATATCCGCAGACAGATAAATAGGGGATATTCCTGCTCTCAAACAAATCCAGAACATTTGGTTTTCATCGGCTTTGACAAGTTAACACGAGTTGTTGCTTCTCCTGTCATTAAACTAACATATCTTGTCTGTTTGCTAGTTTTTGTCATAAGTTTTGCTGATATATCATTGCGCACTCGAAAACGTGATTTACACAAAAATATTTGGGATCATCTGCTTCTAAAACTGCCTTCTTTTTTTCCCTAATAGAGGCGGGCATGCCTGTAGTGAGGGAAGAATGGTTGCTTGACAGCATTGAGAAACAAGAACCACGTACAGCCAATGGAAGCAGATGATGTTTCTGATCTTTTTGTGGAGGGAAAAGGAATTCCATGGGACAAACAGGATCCCGAGGCTCCCAAGTCAATTTCAGCAGAAGTAAAGGGCTTTTTGTCTCGAACTTCTAACAATTACTCCTAGGAAATAAATCTTCTCCTAATCAGCGAATTATGTCTGTGCATTGCAGCTCAAACTATATATATGGCAAGAGAGGAGTCTACAAAGACACTAAATTGCAGGAACGTGGTGGGCGGATACTTGAGAAAGATGGGATAGTGTACAGCTGAGACTTCTCACTTTGTGATCTGGGTCGAGGACTGCACGAGTAATACGAAAGAAGTCTTGATCTTAATTTTCTACAACTATATGAGCTTATATTTCATGGTAACTTGGTGTAGATATTGTATCATGCAATTGATCACGGTACTGGAGAGCAACTTGCATTTGTACTACAAGAAAGGGAAAGTAGGCAATGATCCAAATGCAGAGGAGAGGCTTGAAGAAAGGGAAATGCTATTAAAGAGTTTGGCAGTCTCTTTGAGGAACTCACTGGAAATGAGTTCGAGCCATGGGAAAGAGAAAAGAAGTTTGAGAAAAGCGACTCAGTTTCTACCCAATAGACATGGTACAAAATGCCTCTACTTTGCTATTTCTCAATATATATATAGGTGATTTTATGCTTGATGGGGAATTTTGTTTCATATAGGATGATGGGGTCGATGCGAGACATGGAGGGCTCAGACTTAGGCAGCTAGGAGTTGCAGCCGTGCACCGCAGACTTGAACCCAAAATTGCTTATTTTATGAAAATCTTGTGCAGTCGGGAGATATACAGGCATGATCCTTATACAGATAATTCCCTTTCTACATGCTTTCTCCATAATTTTTTTTATCAGAGGAGCTTGTTACTGTTTGGCAGGTATGCCATGATGGAGAAGGGTTGTGACTCTCCTGATTTGCCAATGGGGATGCTTTCAAATTTTCACATGGAAAGATGTAAGGATTTTCCTTTTGCTTCGTCCTTTTACTTTTCCTTTACATGTGAATAACAAAATAATCTCATCAGGCGAGGACGTCCTGCTTTGGTTTGTAGAAGCGGGGAAATCAACTAAAGAAACAGGACAGAAGGCAGAGGCTGTGTGGTCAGATTAATTATAGCTAAAGATGGTTTACTCTTTTGCATTCGACTAGGCCTTTCATTTTCAGGGACTATCAGGATCTTGCAGATCATGTAAAGCCAACATAGGTTTCCTATCACTTCTAGAGTCCCTCTTACTGACACTAATGCATGATTCTGATTGAATATTCCAGGGTGCAGCTGCATTTGAGACTGTTCGAGACATAAATGTGGCCCCACGCCTTATAGGAGACATGTCCGGCTCAGCCCTCGATGATCCATTGTCGGATAGATACATGAAATTGGGCTGCTCAGTGTCTGCACTAGAAAAAGATTCTGATGACTACAAGATTGTGAAGTAATTAGAAAAGACTTATGAACCAGTCAGAGTTGGAGACATTGTGAGATTACACATCTTACCATTGCTTGATGACATCAATTGTGATGAAAACTCTTAAACAATTTTGCCATGTTTTATTTGTTAATGCAGGACTATGGAGTATCAGTTGAGAATATTTTTCCTGTTGAACCAAGTGCCTGTCCTCCTTTGGTTGAGATAAAGAAGTTGCCAAACAAAGTAGTGCTATGGTGTGGTAAGATTTCAGTCCTAATTAACAGTTATATCTTGTTCTCGCTTAGATTATTACCGGGTTTGTTTACCCTTTTTCTTTTAGGCACTCGAAGCTCAAACATGTTAAGGCATTTGCAAAAAGGGTTTCTGCCGTCAGTCTGTTCTCTTCCAGTCCCCGGTTATATGGTAATATTGATAGTTTATAATTTCAGCGCGTCAATATTCTGATCTTGCGCCTGAGAGTCTTTTTCTGGCTCACAGGCGATTTTTGTTCTGATGCTGCTGCAGAAGCTGGTAGGTATGGTTTTACTGCAGTAGATAGGCCAGAAGGATTTTTAGCTCTAGCTGTTGCTTCTCTTGGGGATCAGGTCATTAAAGTTGAAAGTCCACTGGAGGTATGTTAAAGTTATCTCTGTGCTTGAATGGCAAACTTGTTTCGACTTTCCTGAAACCTAGAAAATCTATTTCTTTTTAACGAGACAGGATACAAAGTCATGTTAGAGAGAAAGACAACAGATGAATCTAAACATTTTCTATGGAAGGATGACATCAAAGTTCCTTGTGGTCGCTTGATTCCATCAGTGCATAAAGACAGCCCCCTTGAATACAATGAATACGCTATCTATGATCCGAAACAGGTAAATGATGCACCGAGATTAAAGTTTCTCAACCACAATTTTTTCATCTAGTATTTTTACTTTTATGGCTCGTTTGAGTTTCAGACGAGCATAAGGTTCTTGATGGACACTGCAGAGCCTTGAATGAAGGAAGAGGCAAGGGAGCGGCTAGGCGAGAGGAAAGAAGGGTCCTGTACAGATCTTTTTGTCTTTGTTGCCGCCTTTTGCCATCTTTTTGCACAGGCCCTTTACGCTAAAACCCAAAACTTACAATATGGGAGTCGATGGTGATGGATTTTGTGTTGGTATATAATCATCATAACTTGTGTTTGAACTTCTGTAGCTTTTCTTGTACTGGCATAAGGCACAATCACTTTATGGAGGTGAAATATATCTTGCTACAGGGAGCCATTCTCTTCTCTGAAAATAATTGGTTTCATCATGAAAAATCTATAAGGAGAGAGAGAGAGAGACCTTTTGCTGTGTTCACAAGAATGGGGTGCCTACTGAATCCAAGAAAACTACATAAACTGGCATGTTGCAGGAATTTCGATGCGGCAGATTATGCTCAAAAACTGAAGTGAGAAATGAGAACGCTAATGAACTTTTTGGTCTAGTTCATTTTTAAGGAGTCAAGCCAGGACCATTCATTTAGGCTTGGTCTATTTATTGCTATTTCAAAAACCTCCCATCCCAGGAGATGTATAAATTATAAAAGGCTATCTGGTCTAAGCTCATACTTCATTCATGAACAATGAAATACTGTCGTGCAGCGCATCACTCCATCACTAGTCGGTTGGGTTTTGAAGAGGACGAGAAGTTAAAAACAGCAAAAACATTCACAACAAGAAACCGAGCTAAAGAGGCATTGGTTTTGCACTGCCCAAACTGCTAAAATCCAAGTCACAGCCATGTACTGGACATATTATCCAAGTCACAGCCATGTACTGTCAAATTACATGATTAACATCTCCAAATGAGCATGCCTGCCAGAATATAATTCGTAGGAGTTAATGAACTTCATCAAGGTGTGCAATAACAGAGAACCTGAACCCTGTCCCTATCTTTATGAATAGGAGCACTTAAGCAGTGATATACCTAATTTGTCATCACTTCTGAAGGTTCCAATCAACTTTACGAGCTTAGCTTGACAAGGGATGTGCATAATTGACACAAAACCTTAAGATTCTTAACCTGCAAGTGGCTTTTGAAAGTGACGAAACTATTCATATGGAAAACCTTCCTCCAGATTTCCCTCACGACGTTAGATGTTAGTAAAACACAAGGGGTGATATAAGCATATCAAATCAATGAAAAACAGGCACAGATATTACAACTAAGAAGAGAGCACTTTATGCAACGAAACTTGAAGAACACAACAGGAGCATTTTCAATATTGTAAAAGCAAATGAACAACTTAAGATTCTTGAAACCATTTTCTTGGATTCCAGCTTTAAATTAGTATTGCCCTAGACTATCTTGGATAGTACAGGGTCAGCATATGCAACAGAAATCTTCAACTGCTTTCCATAACCATCTTGTGGAACGAAAAACAATTACAACAATAAAGAAATTTGAGCCTGCAACCAATCAATTAATCCAACAAAACCAAAAGGATTCAACTGCTGAAAAATCATTGATAAATTACAGCAGCAGGAAACTTGAACTTGTCCGTAATGAAAGGTACTGCCTGTGGATTGTTCACCAAATCATGATAAAGATCATACTCCGCCTCATAATCATGTAACTTAAGCTCAGCCTTTTGATTAGTATGATAGTGATGCCTAGCCAAAGCTGATTTTCCAAACCCAAAAATACTAACTTTATCACAAATCCCCACTGCAAGCATCACAGCTTGCATACCAGAAGAATAATGAAACATAGAACCATCATGAGCAGAGCCCCATTCATCCAATGACTTCCCTGTCTCCTCCACAAACCGTTTCAAGGAATAATACTTCACAATCCTCGCACACAACAAGTCAAAGCGCGGATCAGTGACAATCAATGGCGCATCGTGAGATGAATTACAAACAGTATAGTCCAAGAAATGTGCTGGTTGACAGATATACATAACCATAGGGACGTTAGCCCCGTATGGGTGACAAAAGCAACCTTGCCTCCTTCCACAAAGATGCAAAATATTGCTATTTACAAAAGAAATATTAGTTTTCGCCCCCACATTTCTCTCATATCTCTCCGTCCTCGCATTGTTCAATCGGATTACAACCTCATGACGATCAATCAACTCTCCATACTCTTTCTGCATCAAAATCCCACTATTCCCAACTACAGCACAAGAACCATACCGCCTTTCCGAACCCACCAATCCATTATGCCTATCAATAGGACCCTTCAGAAGCCCTATCAATTCATCCATTATTTCAGGCTGATACCTCTTCTTTCGAGCCCAATCATGCAAAGCCCTCCTAAAATCTAACCAATACCTATAAAACTGAGGAGACCTAAGCATTAATGGGATACCCCTAGATGATCTTGCTCTAACATCATGATGATTAAACCTCCTCCAAGTAGCAAAAGACCTATACCTTCCTCGACTATCAAAGTTCCCTTCTAATAACTCTTCTATTTCATGCTTCGCTTGTTCTTCTCCTATATCAATAGCTGAATATTTAAGCAACGTGGAATTAAAAACTGGAACTTTTTTCTGTAGAATCAATTTGGGTTTCTCAAACTCAATGAAGCCAACCCCATCACCACGGGGGATTAGGATCCTGCAGCTGAGAGTCAGAGCAAATACAACGAGCAGTAGAATGCTAAAAAGCGGACGCACTGACCTTTTCATTGGCGCAATGAAAACAGCAGACCCGGTTTCTGGCTCCTCCTAAAAAAACCCACCAAGTATTTGCATCAGATCAATCTGGGAATCAACAAAATATAAAGATCAAGTAACATATATTAAATCTTGGATGAGTTTGTAGACAAAGACATTTTTTTTTCATGTTAGCTTAAACAAACATCTAGTATTTAAAAAATGAAGCTTGATGTTACAAGAAAGTGAAATAGGAATTGCAAATGAAGGAATGGTTTGGGAGAGGAGTGGTTTGGTTAAGAAATGGGAATTTCATGACTGGCTTGGTTGTGGAGAGAGTGAGTGAGAGGGAACTAGAAGAAGGGTGGACCTGAGATCCAGGACAAAAATGGATTTGTTGTGTGTTTTGTTGGGATGCTGAGATCAAGTGTTTTGTTGCTTTCATGATGTTCGATTATGGAGGGGGAATAATTTAGTGACTGATTTTTTTATTATATTATGAGTTAGTCCTTCCATTTTTAAAAATAATAAGTTTAAGTTAATATTAATAAAAAAATTAAAAAAATAAAGAAGGAGGAGTTTTTATCAGCATATCCATTCTCACATAATACTATTTATTGTAATAATATTTTTTCATGTTTTTAATTTTTTTTTCAGTTTTTTTTAACATTATATTTAGAGATTAAGTTTTATAATTTTTTAAATTTGTTTTTTTGTAAGATTATCCAATACTCTTGATCTAGACTACGGGTTTAACAAGTTAACTCGAGTTTTGTTTTTCATTTTTATAATTGATTTTTTTTAATTTTATTTTTTAATATTGGATTACTTGAAAATTAGACTTCATGATTTATTTCAGTCTGTATTTTATGAGGTTATCCTCATTTCATGACTCAGATCACGGGTTTGGCAAGTTAACCATGATTTACCCGAGTTTTTTTTTTATCCTTTTGTTCATAGATTTTTTTTTAATTTTATTTTTCAACACTGAGTTGATTAAAAATTGAGCTTCATAATTTGTTTTAATTTTTTTTTATTAGGTTAACTTGGTCTCATGACTTAGGTCGCAAGTTTGATAGATTAATTCAGGTTAACACAAGTTATTTTTTTGGATCTTTTTTTAATTGATTTTTTTTAATTTCATCCTTCAACATTGAGTTTATTAAAAATTGAGTTTTGTAATTTGTTTTGATTTGTTTTTTTTTTTGAGGTTATCAAATTCTCATGACTTAGTATGCAGATTGACATGTTAACTCAAATTAATCAAATATATTGTCATCTCAAAATTTATTAAAAAAATCTCACCTTAAGTATTTATTTTGACTCAAACTATGTTTTTATTGGTCATTCAGGTTATTTCTGAACCCGTCAAAATCACCAAGTCATATCAAATCAATTCTCACATTGTTTAATTTTTTTCTACTAGAAAGAACATTAGCAACGTCTAAATATTTTTTTCACATTAAAAAAAATAATCTTACTCTCATCGTAGTGCGGGCCAGTAATCTGGTCTTGATCGAAGCTTGTTGTTAATTAATTTGCAAGTGTTCAAATTACAATTTAGTCCCTGATTTTTTATTTTTATTTTATGAGTTAATCCATCTAGTTTTAACAATATTAAGTTTAAGTTAATATCTTGATCAAACTTGATTGTTAATTCTTTTGAAGTTGTGCAAATTGTGATTTGTAGATGGATTTTGGTTTTTTTGTGGTATATGAGATTGGGAAATTTGACTAAAAATGGAGAATATTTGGGGAAAAAATTAAATTGTTGTGGGAAATTAATAGGAGGATTATTTTAGAAAGAAATAAGAGTATAAGGATTCAATATTTGGTTTTAAACTAGAGGGATTAACTAATTATTTTGTAGAAGTATGCTCGTTGATGAAGTGATGAGTGTTATGCTGGGGGAGCTGAGATGACGTGGAGGTCGGATCTAAGTTTAGTTGGGATACTATAGATCTATCTAAATCCAGCTCTTATTTATACCTACAGTCCATTGATTATCCAACTTGATGTGATTTCACTCAACTACCAAAGAGAAGGTTCTATCTAATAATATATTATTTCATTAACCATAAATAATAAATTGATAATTAATAATTAATAAATATATTTTCTATGTTATCATTAAAGTAAAGTTAAAGACTCCGCTTGGAAATCAACCCGAAAAAATTTTTAAATCATTTAATAACACAATAAATATCATATATGGTTTGGCTAACTTAATCAGGTCAATTGAATTCTATTAAATTAATATTTTTTCTTGTTTAATTTAAAATCTAGCTTGAATCAGCTTTAATTCATGAATTTTTTAGATGAATCTATCAAACTAAATCAAGTTTAACAACTTCAAATATGAAAAAAAAAGTTTTAAGAAAGAATTGATTTTTAAATGCATATCAAAGATTGGAAGGTTATTAACTAAACAAAAATGGAAATGGAATCCATTAAGCTTCCACTTAATTCTAGATTTTGTGTTTTTTGATTTATCAAAAACCCCATAGATTCCTTTTCCTCTGATTTTAAATTAAAAGCTTTGTTGTATTATTATTATTATTATTATTATTAATATTAATCCTTTTATCACATGGATTCTTTTTCTTGCTTAGGTATATATCAGTGGAGTTTATTGGTGGAATAGGATACGTTGGATCTAACCATAAGATATCGATTGAATATTAAAAAACTCCATTAAAGTCCAAATGGGAAGATCAAAATGTGAAAATCTGCAGATAAGGCAACATTGAATTCTTCCCTTGTGCTGAAACCAATGCTGGTTTCTGGGAATTGCTCTGGCCTCTTGCCTCTTGTTTTCCTCCTTGACTAGGCCATGACACGAGTTTTTGTTTGTTTATAGGCTCTGATGATTCTTACGAGATAGAATTTGTAAAGATTAGTGGGCATTTGCATAACATATGGTGGTGGGTTATGGAGGGCCACAGCCTGCCTTCTGCACCTAAAATTCAACGAGTCAACTTTGGAATCTACAGCAATGTTTTCCATTATGCAATTTGGTGGGAAATATATTTTATCAGTACAAAGGAGAAGAATCTATCTGGGGATAGGTTTAATTAGTCATAAGAAACAACATTAATAATTGACGCTGTAGATAGCTGCAGTTTTCTTTCTGATAATTGTATACGTGATTGATTGAAGAACAACAAGATCCATCGCAACTTAGAAAAGGGATTCCTGCTTGAATGATTCATTGCTTCGAGTGTCAGAGATTATCTGGAAATCTATACACGTAGAGAAAAAAGAAAAAAAATAATCAAAAATAAATTAACTAATATATTGATGAGAAAATCCTGCAGAATATGTTTCTTGATTCTTGAATATGGTCTGATCGCTAATTAATTAAATTTGCTATCAATCTAAGCAACGTCACGTTAACCCACAAGCCAAGTTGAATTAATTTTGCGTGTTTCTTCCGACTATTAATTTGTTCAATGAATTAAATCATAATTGACTTCGCACTTACACTCTAGTCATCTCCTTTTCTCTATCTCTCTTTTTTTTTGGGTTTCACGTTTCATCCATTTTTGTTTATTGGGTTTCACGCATATTGTCCTTCTACGGCTGATTTGCATGGTGAGGCTTGTGTCAATACCAACATTTTTTAACTTGATAAAATATCTGGCCTAAATGACATGAGCCTAGCTCGCTTCTAAATTTAATGCTATTAGATATGGCCATAAGCTTAGCCCAAATAGTCATAAGTTTGGCGAGCTGTCAAACACGGCGCTCTTGGGTCTGGTTACAAGCCAAGCCCAATAAGACACAGGTCTGACAAGCTGTCAGACCCTTTATTTTTGGGTTTGGCTGTGCACCGAGCCTAATTGGTCATGGATCTAGTGAGCTATTAAACTCATCGCTCTTAGGCTTGGTTGCACGTCAACCCAATTAGGTATGAGTCTGGTGACCTTCCTGATCCCTCGACCTTGGACTTGGATGCGTGTCAAGCCTAATTAAGCATAACGCTGGCATGCTGCAGACTTAATGCTTTTAGGCTCGGCTACATGTTAAGCCCAAGTGGACATGACTCTAACTCGTTGTCATACCTATTAATTGTGGGCTTGGCAGCGTGCTAAACACAAAAGACTAAAGGATTGGAGATCATTTTAGGCTCCATGTTGGGCTATAAGGCTCCATTCGTTTATTTTATGACTTTTAACATAAAATGTTAATGACATTGATATTTTCCCTCATTAATGCATGTGCAAAAGATATTTGCTTCTTATTAATGCATGTATAAAAGATTTATCACTCATTAATGCTATCAGGACAAAATAACTTTCCAACCCTGTCACTCAAGAAAAAAATAAGGTTCATGGGTTATAAATACTCCTTGAATCCAGATAAAAAGTTTA
>Ga0307517_10005933_pt1 | contig 18224 bp, 14 predicted proteins | sample 23_EM_MG_FD_194515 | JGI IMG/M metagenome (GOLD analysis project Ga0307517, IMG submission 194515) | Populus trichocarpa ectomycorrhiza microbial communities from riparian zone in the Pacific Northwest, United States - 23_EM | ecosystem: Host-associated > Plants > Roots > Unclassified | place... | reverse complement strand
AATCTCTTGCTTTGATCCTTCTAAATGTCCTTTACAACTCTTAATCTAGCCTTTTTATGTGTTTTTATCAAGAGGCCTCCCTGTTATAATTGATCAAATGACTTCTCAAGGAAGCGAAGACTTCTATTTATATATTTCATTTTATACATATTTACAATAATATCATTACATCTAGTTTATGTATTTTATCACCGAGTTAAATTTTCAATGTTTTATTAATACCGTAAAATTTCTAAAGGTGCATGTTCTCTAGAATACGTAGCCTAACTAATGATTCATTATCTTTGCATTTCATTTCTTATTCAAGAGCGGTGAATTTGTTAATTATTGCCTTTATATTACCATCACCTCCTTCCACAAATAAAATAGCCTTGGAATCTAATTGATCTAGAAGTATTTAACAGCCAAATAATCCTCTCAAACATTGATCAAGCTCTTATAAAAAGGAGCATACTCCTCCTTGGAGTTCTTCTTTAAGAAATTGTCACTCATAAAAAACCTCCTGGATCTTTTTCTTCTTCTTGGATTTAGTCTTCTTTTCCTCATCAACTTTCTTAACAAAACCCTTATCTTCCTTCTTTGGTCTATAATCTTTATCATCATTAATCTCCTTCTCTCCAAGGTGCTCAAGTTAATTCTTCTTGAGGTAGAGGGTAGTCTCAGTACCCCTACCAAGTTGTTATTCATTAACATCCCTTGTAACAGTGGAAGATCAACCAGCATGTGACTGCCACACATATTGTTCATCATCATTAATTATATTTAATTGTCACCACAACCATCTCTGCAACAAGGTAAGTAGAATAGAACTCCTCACCAATTTGGCCAATCATACTCATATTAGCCCCATCAAGAACTGAGTTGTTGCCTCATTCCCTCTCTGTTGTTCGGCTCCCGTTGTTGTCTTAGTATAGCCATTATAATATCCAACTGCAAGCTAAAGTGGTCGTTCCTCTTTTTCTGCCATTTCTTCAATTTGTTTCATGAAAATGTTGTATTTGTTCATCGACCTTCCTTCCATGTTTCTCCAAGGACTTAATCTTGTTATTATCCTCCATTGTTAGCTGTTTATTGATATAGAACTTCAATCAGTCAAGAATCATAAGCTCTAACACCAATTGTTAGGTCTCCCTTAACAACACAAAAGAAACTAGAGAGATAGAAGGGAAATAGAAGAAAAGGAGATTCAGATTAAGAAGAACTAGAGAGAATATAGAGAATATGCAGTAACTACAAATCTGAACTTTCTTATTGTCTGCCTTCCAAGTCTCCATTACAATGACTTAAATACAATGAATTGCAGCCAAATAACTACTCCTACTAACTGTCTAACATTAACCAATTAACTGCCATCACGTGCCCTTTTCTTCCTTAAACTTCCATGGTACCTGATTGTTGACGCTTATGAATTGTTTCGGCCATATTCTTCACATGCTACTTTTTAAATCCATATTCTTCACGTACTGCTGCTAAACCTTGATGATACTTCTAGTTTGTAACATTCTTGTTGTCTTAAAACTAAGTAATTCTTTAACCAAAGTTGACTATCCTTGTATAATTCAACAATTATAAGTTTTCATAAGCACCATATTTTCTAAACAAAATTTTACATCTTTGCCTACTATAGTTTTATCTTTATTTATTTATTTATTTTAAAAAAATCAATTTGAAAATGAACATAAAATTAACAAAAGGGGTAAATTTACATGTGGATTTAAAACCATTGAGATGAAAAAATAATTTTCAAAACAAATACAAATGAATTATGTTAGGGCATAATGTTTAATAATAGGATTTAGTTATAATTCACATTTTTTTTAATATTATGCGCCACCATAGTTGTTGCATGTGTGTGGCATCGCGGTGAATATTCCACTTCATCTGATGTATCTATCTGGCAGATATGGGGAGACAAGAAATTCTTGTCTTTTATCGGTGGAAAATGGAATGGGAGTCGCCACCTAATATTTTGGTCACTATAAACCCTAATTGGTCTTAGAGATCGAGTACGGGGACTGATTGCGTAAAGGAAAGGTATTAGCAACCCAAATACGCCTTACCTAAGGTAAGCTGCATTATTTGATTGTCTGATAAAAAGCTAAGGCGTTATTATATTTCTAATTGTTTGTCCGTCTATGGTTCAAGAAAAGTCCTTCTCAGTAAAGAGGTCCTTATCTTATCAGGTAAAAAAAAAAACTAACCGCTCTAACGGCTATATAATAAAAAAAAACTACGATATTCGTTCTGCATGCAGGAGGAGGTGAAGCCGAAAATGAAAGAAAAGTTTGAGGGGAAAGAAGAGTTACCTGGCACGAAGGAGGCGATGCATTGTTGGTCTGGCTGCTTCGCAGGCGATGCTGCGGTGGAGGCCGGTGGTGGTGTCGTGGCTCACAGACGGTAGCTCCAAGAAGCGGCGAGACGCGACTGTTCACTCCCCTTGGTATTTCGTTTTGCTTTCTCTTCTCTTGTTGTCAAGCATCTTCCCTTTCTACACTCACTGTTTATTTTTCTCTTAAATTCCCTTCCCTGTTTCAAGCTTCCCCGTGTTCTTTCCTTCCTTTCTCTCTCCCGTCTCCTTCCTTTTTCTTCTTCTCTTGTTTTTCCTCCTCCTCTCTACTGTCATTGAGAGTGGTATTTATAGGGCAAAGGGGAGCGGGGGCGTCCCTATCACCGCCCTATCGTTGCGCATGGGGAGCGGGGCCTTCCTGCTCTGCCACGGCGCCAGACGAGGTGGCCAATGGGTGTGGTTTGCAGGGCACGGCTTCGCTGGTTTCTCATCACGAGGGGGCATGCGGCTTTGGGTTTTGGCAGAGCACGCGGGGAGAGAGAGGGAGGCAAGAAGAAGTAAAGAAGAAAAAACCAAAATTATATCTTCCCCTGCTGCACGTCGAGGGGAAGGAGGAGAAACAGTGTCGCTCAAAACAACGTTGTTTTGTTCCCTTTTTTTTAACATGAAACGGCGTCGTTTTGGACAAAACGCGTCGTTTCATTTAAATAAAATATGGCGCCAAAACACGTCAATTTCCAAATCAGTCCTCAATTTATCCTTTGTTCATTTAAGTCCTCAAATGCGATTTTGATTTTAAGAATCAATTCAATTGCATCCCTACCAACTTCAATTGCCGCCCCTATAGTTGACCGCCTTTTTCACTTTCGTCCTTGGTTTTGAATTTGTGCATTTTGATCCTCAATTGATTAATAAACTTCAAATTTCTTCAATTTGGTCCCTGATTCGATCAATTTTAGTCCCTCTATTTACGCGCCTTTTCCAGTTTGGTCCTTGGTTTTGGATTTATGTAATGAAATCCCTAATTGGCCACCAAACTTCAATATTCATGCAATTAAGCCCCTGAATTGACCAAATCAACTCTTTAAAATTGTAATTTGACCCCTGAATTTTAATTTCTTCTGATTAAAGCCCAAATTGACTTAAAATTCAATTTTTCTTGCAATCAAACTCTCTATAAATTCAATTAAATCTTCAATAAAATCCAATTGAGTCTATAAACATCTAATTTTGAACTTTTCTCCTCAAATTGAATTTTTTTTTCCAACAGGGCTCTCATCATTCAAGTATATAGTGTTAAAATTTTAATCTTTATATTTTTGAACCTCCTTAATTAATTTTTCTGACTATTTTCTGAGCGCTCCAGCCTTCTACTATTATTATTATTTTTCTAATTTCTTCCGACTATATATTTATATTTTTATTTTTTTATTTTTTATTTTATATTTTATATATATATATATTGTGCGGGACCCAAAAATAATTTCCAACAATAGCTATTAAGAAGTTTAAACGAGTTCAAGTACAGAAAAGTAGAGAAGGGCACATTGGACTCAAATTAACTTAATCTAGCCTATATACCCCGTCATTTAAAGATTATGACCCAATCTATTTTGGCTATGATAAATATTATACATACTTTGGTAATGCTATATATACTGATGCGTCATATTTTTTGCAATAAAAACTCTTAAAAAGGAGCATATTAAAATTGTGAAAAACTAAAGTCTTAATTTTTTTAAAGATTAATAACAGGTGGCTGAAAGCCTACATAATAGAATAGTTTATCCTATCAATAGCTAAAAATGAAATCATAAAATAGAAATGCAAAATATTAAGAAAATAGATAAATAAAAGAGATATAATTCAAAAACAAAAATAATCTTGGAAATATTTGTCTAGTCAAATGAAAAAAAAAATCTTGAAAATAGATCTTTGAAATAAAATTTGTCCCGATAACTTTTCCACCACCACTAGGTTGTGGGCCTTTTAATTAGCTTTTAAATTGATAAGATTTGCGCTAATCAAACACCTTAATCAAAAGTTGTAACTCGTTAAAACAGTAAAATGTATTTGATCTATTGAATTGTCTTCTTGGATCCATGAACTTATTACTTCTATGTCACTACTAAAAATTGGTAAATAACAATGAAATTATCAATAAAAAAAAATTGTGTTGATAATGTCCAATGAAAATAGTGATGGTAATTTCTGTAATATTGATGAAGTTAACAACGAAGTTTATATCGTCGGTAATTACCGAGAGAATTGATAACGGAACAAAAATAATAAAAAAAATTAATAAATATTATGTTGACAACATTGTTGGTAAAATAATACATTATTATATTCTGATAGAAATATCCTGTCACTATATATTTTCCATCGGAAATTTTATCGACAACTTTAAATGTATAATAACCGACAACAAGCCCTCCCCCCTTTCTTCTTCCTCTATTTCACAACAAAAACAACAACCCCTCCCTCTATTTTGTCACAAATCTAGACCTTATACTCACAAATCTAGTCACCTCAACACTCAATAGTGTTAGCATCCCTATCTTAGTTTAATTTTTTTCTAAAGATTCACTATGCCAAATAAGCAAACCTACCCATTTTTTTATTGAATCCATTTATGTTTTAGGTTAATTTATTGAATTGTTTTGTAGTATTTTTAGTTTTCTTATATATTTATGTGTTTTACAGCTATTCCCTATAAATTTTGTTGTATAAATATATGATTTGTATGTACATTAGGGTTTGTTTGGGATTTTAAGGAAATTACATTTGTTTATAAATTGATGAAATTGAGTTTAATTTTGTAACTTAGGTGTGTTATAATGGAAGAAATTGTGGGCTATTTAATAGGTATCAATCACATTTTATCAATTTTATTGCAAGTTAAAAATTTGGGTAAATTTGGAGAAAAATGAATTTTTTTAATAAATAATAATTAAAAGGTATTCATTTAGATTAAATAAGTTTGAATTTAACAAATGAGAGATATGTACTAGGACACCAATTATTTGTTGTTAATATGATTTTTTAGTTCATATTTTGACACAACATTGAATTTATGTAGAAATGATAATGGATTATAGGATTATGAATTCATTTTAAATAAAAAAATATAGAATTTTGAGTTGATGGTCACATTATTAATAAATATTATCATCAATATTCTATATAGGTTTCGTAAGTAATGGATGATCATTCTTGAATGTATTAATATTCATATAACCTAGAAGTCGTGTCCAAGTTGTTAAAGATGATAACAACGAAGTAACTATGTGAGATGATGTATTTCAAATGGATAAGTTAGTTGATCTATCTACTGAGTTAGAAAATAAAAATGTCCATGCCATTGAGAATACTTATGTTGATATTGACGAGTTAAATGATATATTAAGTACCAGTGAATATACTGAAGTAGATAAAGATGATGAGATCAATCAGCTTCAATTCAACAAAAAAGATGATGGACATGCCAATGATTAAAATGAAGAGGATAAGGATTCTAATTAAAAAAATATTCAATTGATGGAGATGCGAGACGTCAATGTGTAATAAAATTGACATTAAATATTTAACACATTTATTGGTGATTTATGATGCATTATATTTTATATATTTCAAGTGTTTATTGTTATCATTGTGGTTTTAATATGTTGTTATTGAATATGCTTGGTGGTGTGATTATTTTATATTTAGGTTGGCTAAAGGTTTATAACAACAAACCAAAGAATTGATGATTTGACTAGTATCCGTGAGTTACTAGAGGCATCAGTGTGATACACTAATGACTGAGATTGATGATTTGACTAGTATCTATGAGATACTAAAGGCGTCAGTGTGATAAACTAATGACCAGGATTGTGAAATTTACTAGTATCCATGAGACACTAAAGGCATCAGTGTGATACACTAATGACTAGGATAGTGGAATTAACTAGTATATGTGAGATACTAGAGGCGTCACTGTGATACACTGATGACTAAGATAGTGGAATTGACTAGTATCCGAGGGATACTAGAGGTGTCAGTGTGATGCATTGATGATCAAGATTGTGGGTTTGACTAGTTTCCATAGGATACTAGAGGCGTTGGTATGAGGCACTAGTGATCGGGATTTTCAACAATGGTATTAAAATGAAGGTTTAGATTGGAGGATCTGCTTAATGTCTTATATAACTGTATTGTAGAAGTATTAGAAAAACTATTTAAATAGTAAGATATACTTGAACTTTCTTGATTGAGTGTATTGAAATAATATGAAATTGTATTCCTAAATGCTTATTTATTGAGGATCAGCTTTCGTATTTCTTGAAAGCGAAAAGTGTATTGGTGTAAGAGCAGGTAAAGAAAATAGGCAAAATTAAAAGCAAAATGCATGATCTTATTGATAATTGAGAAAGAGGCTCAACAAAAAAACACCTTATACCATTATCTTGAACCATGATTATTGGCAAGGTAACACACATTTATTCAAACAAAGCATGTAAACAAGCACACTATGATAGTTACTTTTTGAAAACCGTTAGGACTTCTTGGATCTCCCAATTGTTGAGCTCATCCCCTTCAGCTAACCTTCTCACATATTATGTTAGGGCATATTCCATGATATTAATAGTCAATTGGGGTATCATTTTATGAGTGTCCTTTCTAGCTTCAAAGTCTCCATCATGATCTTCCTCTTTAAATCCTTCCAAAAAGTTATTAGTAATATCATTAAACTTCTTCCCTAAACTTTTCAATTCATCTTCGGTCCTTATCACATGAATAGGTGAGATCTCTATCCTATCTTCATTAGGTTCTCTTCCCTTGATTCGGGCTAATTGTTTTTCCTTCTTAATCATAGCTACTCTTTTGTAATCTTTCATTCTTGGCTTAAACCCTAAGCCAAACCTTTGATCAGCACATTTTATTTCAATATATTGATTCTTTCAAGTATTCTTGTGGTTGGGTCATATTGAAATAGCAACACGTGCTTCAAAAAACATCAGTATTGACCCAGTGGACCCGAATTTGATGGAAACATGGTGATTGACCTGAGAAAATATATTTTTGAATTTTGAACTTTTCTTAATTTTTTTGATTTTCTTTTTTTTAATAAAAATGGAAATAAAATAAAATATGAGAAATTTTTTGAGAACCCAAAATTAGGTTATTACACTTATAGTTAATCTATTATTTTTTTAATTTAGAAAACTAATTAGTTTATGAAATTGATTATAAGGAAAAGTTTTACTAGGATGCAGGAAACGAGGAGTGACCAGGAGAGTGGAAAAACCACAATGCAATTAGGTAAGTTGTAACATGTCAAATTTATCTTTATTTTTAAATTGTAATATTTTTTTTCATTATCTTATTTATGTGTAATGACTTTTTAAACTAGGTTGCATCATTTGTGGTATGATGCCAACAAGTATATAAAAGGCAAAGCCAATTCCGATGATGAGATATTATGAAAATATTATAGATCGAGTAACATCATGGAGAGTAATTGGGAACATTTTCAAGAATTTATGGCATTGGATGGTTTTAGAAGGTGCTTACGGTCCGGGTCTCAAAAGAGAAACAAAGAGACTCATGGTTCTATGAGCACGCACACTGGTGGATCTCTTCCTTTTGTGAACCATGGAAATTGTCTAGTAATACCTTGTTACACTTTTTTAGTATTTTTCTTCAAATGTTAATTTAGTGTTTATTTATGAGAATTTTTAACAAAAGATTTATTTTGCAGGCTACACAACTTGGCGCGAAGCAACTCTGATGAAGTTATATGTGGAAATACTTATAAGAAAGGAGGATAGGGTAAAACGGTACAACAGTTTATCGACAGAAGAGCTGAAGCGTTCATTGTAAATAATGTTTGAAAAGTTATAATAGGTTTGATCTTTTTTTCAGATTTTTGACCTCGATTTTGGAATTTGACTTTTTTTTTAGGAAGCATAGGACGCTGACATGCGTATGAAACATGAAAAGGACACTTCAACCCATCCAAAATATCATACTAGTCGACCCCATATGAATCGGGTTTACAATATATTTATGACTACGGTTAGGTATATGTGAGCGGGGTAAAGTTTTTCAAATGTAAGCTCCCCACAATCCGACTCAAGCTAGCCATTATTGACTGTTCAGGAGATGGTCTGAGAATAAGTTGATGAACGGTCGTCTATTTTGAAGGTTGATATGGAGGCAAAGTATGAAGAATAAAATAGAATGCAATGGGAGCAAATACATGCATTCATGTCGACATATTATCCTCCCCTTCCTGGACATCCTAGACCTCCCGATTCAGGATTTTTTTCCTCCCCCTCCACCTTTAGCTCCATCTTGTTAGCAATTATATATATATATAAATATATAATTAAGATATTTGTATTGACTTTTAAATTAGAATTATAAAGTTTTGTTGGTCAAATTTGTTGTTTGTTGTTGTGATTTTAGGTTTAAAAAAATGAAATTAAGATTATAATAAATGAACATGAAAAAAAACACTTTCTAAAATACCGACAAAATCATCGATGAATATAAAAGGTTTTGTTGGTTAATCCATCAAAAATATCAAAACCAATTTCATCAAAGAGTTACATAATGTTTTTGAGTTTTTTGACTCTATGATGGAATTCCTAATGGAACACTATATCGATAAGTTTATCGGTGATGTCGTTGGTGAGATTCAGATCATGGCAGACAACATCACTAACAACATATTCCATTTATAATTATTATCCCAATAGATTTTTCGACAAGCGTAAAAATACATTGCCTTTTTTTAGCTAGAAAATTATGTCGGCAATTCCATCAATATAATAGGTTCCAACAAAGTCACTAACAAAACTAAAATCAAAACTAAAATCACTAATGAGAAATTAACTAACGAAATTATTTCGTCAATAGTTAAGATACCGATGGAATATCAAGTATAAATGCTAACAAATTATTCCATCGACATTTAGCGAATGACACACACACACACACACACACACACACATATATATATAAAAAAAAAAACAGGTGGAGACGCTTAAACTTCTTAAGAATGCCGTAACTTAATAAGAAAAATAAAGAATTAAGGTTTTTCTTTTCTTGATGCTATTTTGCTTACCTTGGGAAGTTTATACTTTTGGTGGTACGAATATTTTAAGTGAGAAGGAGAGATCACCTCTATTATGAACTTTAAAAGCTTATCTTTTCGCATCGGTTTCCAAAATGATTACCCACACCACGCACGATTGTATGCAATTTTAGAAAAAGGGTTGTGCAATATGATAGAGAACTGTAAACTGTGTTCATTAAAAATCTGTATCTCAAGTGACTATTAAAGATGCTCAACTATACATACTCAAATTGTTTGCACATGCACTCTTGATAGATGACATATACATAGATGACATATACATAGATGACATACATACTCAATTTACTTATAATATGATACGAGGATGAGTTACCAATTAGAAAACCAGCAAAATCATGCTTTCAAACGCAGCACCTTGTACTTTTGTGCCAGCCCAAATTCAATATTTCATGCATAATTAAATCTATCATCAGATGTCGGCAACCGAATCCACTTCGGTCATCTACTTTGAGGTATTGGAATAGAATTAAACATCAAACATTCTATATCAACTTATTTATGAATTAATATTAAATTTTCTCTTCAAATAATTTGAAATATACATTCTTTGATTAGGTATATTCAAAGAAATTTAAAAATTATCCTGAGTATTAATTCTAAAATTTGAAACTAGAAAGTTCAATGTTCTTATTGACTTGATATATGCCTCAATATATCAAACTAGTGCATTGCTCACACATTAGCGTGCGGGTGTTTGCTTCTTTTTTATATATTTAAATGGTAAAAATTCATTGCTCTCTTTTGTTCCTATTTTTTAATTTCCCCTTGGTAAACAACGATAATGTTTTCTTTTCTTTTGTTTTCTTTTTATGGAGGAGCAATATATTCATTGATATGAATTTTTTTTTTTTTTTACATGGCCCTAAGTTTAGAAGCTTAAAAAAGCTAATAAGACGCAACTTGATATTATTTTCAGTAAGCTTTCTTTAAAAAAAATTTCTCCTTACTTTACCCCGTACCTGCATAGGCTTTTGATCCGTTTTCCATCTTACGACAAATTATCTTGTGTTTATAATTTCTTAAGCTTTTTTTTAAGAATTTTATTTCTTAAGTTATGAATATACATTAAGAATATTTATTCATATAAGCCAATATCTTTAAAGCCCGTGCTTGTTTTTTTGTTTTAGATTAACATGAGTGTTCGAGCCAGCTTGCGCGTATCTCGACTAATTCCACAGGCCCTGAAGTTAACGACCATGTAAGTCTCCAATGACCCCGAGGTTTGTGGGACTCGAACTAGTAACTTATATGGAACAAATCCAGGGTCTGATCAGTTAAGGTACACCCCTCGGGGAGTTAATGCTCGCTTCTTAATATACGTTGTGATAGATTTGAGTCCATCAACTTGGATCAATATTTTTATATGCCCTCGTACGTACCACATCTCTCTTCCCCCTCCTATTTGCTCCTAGGAATTAAGGGGAATAGGGCGCCAGTAGTTACAGGCCCGGGGCCTATATCTAGATTAGAGGAATTAAATCGAGGAAAAAAAAGGAGTTGTGGATACGGACAAGTCCGATCAGAACTACTACACAACCTTCAATGACTCTAACAAAAAAAACCTTGATGAATTAGATTAGAAAGGAGAGAAAGAGAAAAGGAAGAAGAAAAGAAATTATCCTAAGGAAATGAAACTAATAACAAATAGGATAGTAGAGAGAAAGAACAACTTAAAGCTCATAGCATGCTAGCTGCCCTAGCTACTAGAACGCTTAGCTAACAGCTCTTGGCTCAGAAAGAATAGCTCCTAGGGCGAAACTTATTGAAAACTAAAGTCAAGTAAAAGAAAGGTTTAGATCAAGTACAGATGTTAAAGAAAGCCTGACTTTACTCCTTTCCAAAATAAACTTTATTTTGGGCTTCAATACCTTTTCTATTCATAAATGGAGAACCAGAAACCATGAATTTCATTGACGCTCTAGCATTCCTATTTATTCTATCATACCCATTGGTCCCTTCACCGACTAGCTCGAAGGATTCAACCAATGGCTCCTGGTCTCCCCTGAGGAAAAAGAAAGCTTTTTTGGGCCTAAGGCATCGGCTACCCCCCGTGGCATTCCTATCTATTTTATCATACCTATTATAGAATGTATAGCATGTATAAATCAGAATAGAAAATTAATATAGAATTATTTCAATGTTGTAATCTCTACAGTTACTGTTGTGTTCTGCCGCATATATATAAATAGGAAGGTTGGCTAAGGCACAACCTAACACATTCTATTATTCTCAACTTCGTATCAGAGCCCTAAAATAATTAAAACACTTTCCCCACAGTCTCCCCATCAATGGAACAGCCGCCAAATACATCTTCTTCTTCTGCAGCACCAGCAGTCCAACATTCTTCTCCGGCAATGCAGACTTCCTCTCCTGCAGTGGCTCCTCTGCTCTCCTCTGCTGCCTCACCGCCCGGTTTCTCCTCTGCCATGGCTGGTGAACAACCCCTCTTCAACCCTCACAATACTCCCTTCTTGCAGCCTATGTCTGATGCAGTTGTTGTCTCTACTACCGCGTCATCTCCCTTTCTCACACTCATCAAGTCATCTCCCTCAAATTAACAAACACCAATATTTATATTGGCGTATGCAGATGCTACCATATCTCCTAGGTCAAGGAGTTTTTGGTTTTGTTGATGGCTCCAACACATGTCCATCTCCACATGTTCTTGCCGGAGATGGTATCTCTCTTCAGGTAAATCCGCTCTTTCTTCGCTGGAAACAACAGGACCAACTCATTCTGAGTGCTCTTCTTTCCTCCTTATCCATGGAAGTTTTGCATCTTGTTGTTGGCTGCCAAAGCTCTTGTTCAGCTTGGCGCACTCTTGAGCGAGCTCTCGCTTCCACCTCCAACTCTCGTATTATGCAACTTCATGGCTCTCTTCAGGATCTTCGACAGGGTGATGAATCAGTAACTCAATTTATGCAAAAAGCTAAAGCCTTATTTGATGAATTGGTCGCTGCTGGTCGGCCAGTTTCGCTTGAAGATTTCAATTTATATGTGTTTCGTGGTCTTCGGGGAGAGTTTAAAGACTTAGTTACAAGTCTTATTACCAAGGCCGAACCTTTATCATATGTCGATCTTCATAGTCATCTCCTCACGCATGAATTTCTTCACAAATCTTCAGCTGCCATACATGCTCCTCTGTTGCCCACACCCAGCACTCCACCGTCTGCCCTTGTTGTGCAGCGCCAGACCTTTGGCAATTCTGGCCGCAGCAGGGGCCGCTTCAATGGTGGCTGGCATCCCAACCAGTCCAGCAGCAGAGGCAACTGGTTTTCTGGCTCCAGACCTGATCACCGTAGTTTTCAAAACTCCTCATTCGGTGATAGTCGACAAGGCTCATGGTAGGGCAATTGGCAACGCAATAGGGGGCAGAATCCACGCTGCTAACTGTGTCAGAATTTCTGCCATACAGCTCCCCACTGTCCTCAATTCCAGCAGCAGGGTTATGGCCAACAGCCTACTGCTAATCTGGTGCAGCGCAATCTCTCCTCAACCGGTTCTGTTGACTGGTTTCCGGATACCGGTGCCAATCAACACGTCACACCTGATCTTGCCACCTTGACTGCTTCAGAACCGTATCTTGGTAATGATAATTTGCATGTTGGTGATATTAAAGGCCTCCCTATATCTCATCTCGGTCATACAAAAATATATACACCGCATCGTTCTTTCACCTTATCTAATGTTCTTCATGTTCCTGCAATAACGAAACCTCTGCTCTCTGTTCAGAAATTTTGTCTTGATAATAATGTTTATTTTGAATTTCACCCTATTGTGTTCTATGTCAAGGATCTCAACACCCATGAAGTCCTTCTCTCAAGTCAGAGTAAAGATGGTCTCTATGCCTTGACCAAGTCTTCCGTCACGTCAGTTCCTCAAGCCTATTGGTCTCCCTACACTTCTGCCTCTGCCAATTTATGGCATCGTCGACTAGGTCATCCTACTTCACGTATTTTTCAATTGTTAGTCTCGAAAAATAAGATCATTTGTAACAACAAACGTCTTAATTTTCAATGTCAAAGTTTTCCTTTAGGAAAATCATCGCGTTTGTCGTTAGGACCTACGGGTCACAAAACTTCTACTCCGCTTGAATTAGTTTTTAGTGATGTATGGGGCCCTGCTCCCCTCTTTTCTTCAGATGGTTATCGTTATTTTGTTATCTTCGTTGATGCTTATACTAAATATGTATGGTATTATCCTCTCGTTGCCAAGTCTGATGTTTACTCTATTTTTCATCAATTTCAGACTCTCGTTGAACGTCAATTTTCATTAAAAATAAAATACGTTCAAACTGATTGGGGCGGTGATTACCGAAAATTGTCCACATTTTTTCAGACCATTGGTATCCATCATCTTCTGATTTGTCCTCACACTCATGAACAAAATGGCATAGTAGAGCGTCGTCACAGGCATATTGTGGAAACAGGTCTTACACTTTTATGGCAATGTAAAGCACCTTTTTGATTTTGGAATTATGCTTTTGAAACCTCTGTTTATCTTATAAATCGCATGCCTACTCCTGTTCTTTCCCATCGATCTCCGTTTGATTGTTTATTTCAACGATCTCCTGATTATCATTTTTGCGTACTTTTTGGTGTCTCTGTTTTCCTTTTCTGGGTCCATATAATGATCATAAATTGGATTTTCGTTCCTCTCCATGTGTGTTCTTTGGTTATAGTTCCTCGCATCTTGGTTATCGATGCTTTGACATTGCATCTCACCGTATTTATATTTCTCGTCATGTCCACTTTCATGAACATGTGTTTCCATTTGATAATTCTGAACAGATTGCAAAGGTCTCGAACACAACCCCCACCCAACTCGCCACTGTCACCCTCTCAAATCTGCTCCACCACCCACCACTACCCACTTCCACCAGCCTCCCAAAATGCCACCAGCCCTCAGCTCTGCCGCTCCAAACAACCACCCGACCACAACCTCCGCCCATCCTTTAGCCATCATCCCAGACTTGTTTATCTAACCCTTATGATGCAGGTTCAGCTCGTCAATTGGTCTCATCTCCTCATTGTCTTGGGGCCCTCTCTAGTCCCTCCTCTACTTCGCCCTCCCTAGCCAGTATTCCTGCAGATTCGGTTTCTGCTTACAGCATCTCCTCTGTTTCGCCCTCCCTGGCCAGTATTCCTGCAGATTCGGTTTCTGCTTACAACCCCTCCTCTGCTGACAATCCTGTGCTTGCGGCTGCTTCTTCATCATCCTCCCCAGCTGGTCTGCAACTTATGGTTGATCTATCTTCTTATCAGCTGTCACAGGTCTCCTCACTGTCGCCATCTTCCCCTGCATCTCCACCAGCAAGCAGCAGACATCCTATGATTCTCAGACCACGGCAGCCGAAGACAGCAAATCTGATTGCTTCAGCTGCCGCCACCTCTACCTCCACACGGGTATTGCATTCTCCCTCTTCTGAGCCTTTTGCATTTTCTGATGCTGACCAGTATGCAGTTTGGCATAATGCTATGTGTGATGAGATCGCCACTTTGTGCTCTAATCGCACTTGGTCTTTAGTTCCCTTTCATCCTTCGATGAACGTTGTTGGCAGTTGATGGGTATATCGGATCAAACATCGTGTTGATGGTAGTATTGAGCGCTATAAAGTGTGCCTTGTTGCTAGAGGTTTTACCCAGCAGGAAGGCATTGATTATTCTGAAACCTTCAGTCCAGTTATTAAGCAGACCACTATCCGATTGGTTTTCTCTATCGTGGTTTCGCGAAATTGGAAGATTCATCAGCTTGATATTCAAATGCCTTCCTCAATGGCATTCTTACTGAAGAGGTCTCCATGAAACAGCCTCCAAGTTTTGTTGACTCTTCTCTTCCATCTCAGGTGTGCAGATTGCACAAATCATTGTATGGTTTGAAACAGGCACCGCGAGCATGGTACACTCGTTTAAGTGATTTTTTGCTCTCCATTGGTTTCCGAGCTTCCAAGGTTGACACCTCCCTATTTATCTTATCTGATGGTACTAATATCTTCTATCTCCTGGTATATGTTGATGATATTTTGCTTACGGGTAGCAACTCTGCTATGCTTCATCACCTAATACAGTTACTAAACTTTGAGTTTAAGCTTCGTGACTTAGGTGTTGTTCACTACTTTCTAGGTATTGAAGTTTAGTCTACCGGTATGGGTTTAATGCTGCGTCAACATAAATATATTCTTGACATCCTCACCCGAGCTGGTATGACTTCCTGCAAACCCGTTGATACTCCAGTCTCCCCTTCGAAAGTCACTCTATTACCGGATCACTCATTCTCTGATCCTACATGATTTTGTCAAATCATGGGTGCTCTTCAATATCTTACCTTCACCCGTCCAGATATATGTTTTGCTATTAACAAAGTCTGTCAGTTTATGCATGCTCCTACAGATTCTCTTTGGGCCGCTGTTAAGCGTATTCTACGTTATCTTAAAGGTACGGCGTCTTATGGTTTTCATATCACTTAAGGCTCCTCTTTTGCTCTACATGGATTTACAGATGCAGATTGGGCTGGTAGTATTGATGATAGCAAGTCTACGGGTGGTTATCTTGTCTTTTTTGGTCAGACGTCGATTTCTTGGAAATCCGGCAAGCAACGCATAGTTGCTCGCTCCTCTACTGAGGCTGAGTATAAGGCACTTGCTGATGGTACTGCTGAAGTCATTTGGCTTCAATACTTGTTAACAGATCTGCAGGTTCCCTCAGTTTCTGCTCCTACCATTTGGTGTGATAATCTTGGTACGACCTATCTCTCAGCAAATCCTATCTTCCATGCTCGTACTAAGCATGTTGAAGTGGATTATCACTTTGTCTGCGACCGCATTGCCAAGAAAGAGATTCAGATTCGTTTTGTTCCTTCTCGGGATTAACTTGCCGATGTCTTCACTAAACCGTTTCCTGTTGCATCCTTTACTGCTTTTCGGTTCAAGCTTCGGGTTGATCCCCCACCCTCAGCTTGAGGGGGCATATTATAGAATGTATAGCATGTATATATCAGAATAGGAAATTAATATAGGATTATTCCAATGTTGTAATCTCTACAGTTACTGCTGTGTTCTACCGCATATATATAAATAGGAAGGTTGGCTAAGGCACAACCTAACACATTCTATTATTCTCAACTATACCCATTGGTCCCTTCGCCGACTAAAACCATACCTTTGCCAACGTTGTTTAGAAACCATGCCCATCTCTTTTGTCGTTTCTACAAAACTGAATCACAATGCTTCTTTTTTCTCTTTCAGTTTTGGACCTTTTCTTAGCATATTTATATTCAAACCTTGTTGTATCTCAATCCCTTTTAATATTTTTATTTTTTAAATATGAGATCAAAAAGTTGGTGACGAGAAAATACATAAGAGAAAAATAATTTTTGAGAAATCATTTTTTCACATAAAATTAATTTATAATTAGCATTATTAATCAATACATGCAATCAATAATCATAATTGTTTAATGATGGCTCCAGTATCACTATTAAGTTTCTTGAAAGACTTGAACACAGTGGAAACAATAATTTTAAAACTTTTTGGGAATTTCAAAGATCTTGTTAGGCAATATAAAGTTATTTAGGGTTTGTATAAAGATTACATGAAGATTAGTTCTTCCTTCTAAGTTTTATCAACTCTTTAAGGTTAGGTTGTCGTAAACCACAAACCTTCTAATTATTCAGCCTTTAACGGTAATTCAAACAAATCACTAGATCAAAAGTTTGCAAAACCCTTTTAGTTGAAAGGGATTTCTATACCTTGAGTGCTATCTCTTTCTTTTTTTTCTCTACTAATTTATTTGTGTCTATGTGTGTTAAAACAAATATGAGGTATATGTTATTTATAAGAAAAACACGATAACCCCATTAATGATAAAATATCACTTTGCCCCCTGGAAAATATTTTATTTCATGACAATTATTAATAATTTATGCAATTAAGTCCTCACTTGATTTTTTGAGGTTTAGAATGCAATCCCCAATGTTAATTTCATTTTTTATACGAACCACGAGGATATAAAGATCTAGAAATCCAAACTCAAATCAACAATTAAAAAAAAAAACTAATTTCAGGCTTGAAATTGAGTTTAACACAATGATAACATGTACCGAGACACTAAGACAACAAAAACAACCCCCCCACCTAACACCTATAAAAATACATGAACAAGAAGTATAGAAGACATCACGAAACTTGGTTAATTCTTTGATAAATCAGAGTAGTTCAATGAAGAACCAAAATATGAGAATTCTCTCACAAACACACAATAAGGTTATTCTGAAATCAATTTTTTCATAAAAAAAAAAAACTAAATACAAGCTAAATAACTCTATATATAATAGGTAAAAACTTCATAAACAATGCTAGAAAAATTATAAAAAGTTATAAATAAAATAGGAAAAAAAATCTTAAATCAACTAAGAAACTAATACAAATTCTACACAATAGCTTCTAGACCTTATCACAAGGTATTCTAGATGTCCAGTCGATATAGAATAATCTGGTACATGTTCAACCTAATTTAATGGTCGAATAAAAAATTACAGTTGTTAGCATAAAACTATCTATTAGAAAAAATAAGCTTCTATTTGCCAAAATTAACTAGCTCATAAGTAAATGGATTAGGCCTCTCATGTACATTAATTAAATTAACTAAGGTTTGATCATCACTTATCAAATATGTGATCTCATTGAAATTCACATTAGCCTAACTAATCTGAATAAGCTTATTGAATGCATTCTTGAATTCACCTTGGGCTAAATACTCTAAATAAGCTCATTGAATGTATCCTTGAGCTTCT
>Ga0307517_10005932_pt1 | contig 18224 bp, 10 predicted proteins | sample 23_EM_MG_FD_194515 | JGI IMG/M metagenome (GOLD analysis project Ga0307517, IMG submission 194515) | Populus trichocarpa ectomycorrhiza microbial communities from riparian zone in the Pacific Northwest, United States - 23_EM | ecosystem: Host-associated > Plants > Roots > Unclassified | place... | reverse complement strand
CACAGATCTGTGAAATTAAGCACAGATCTGTGAAATTAAGAACAAGACGAAGATAGAATTCCTGAAAAAATATGGTCAGTGAAAAAACTCAGAATAAAAACTCAATTGAAATAATTTTGGTTTAAATTGGTTTGGAAGGGAAAAAACCGAACCGAACCGAACCGAATATGGTCAGTTCGAACCGATTTTCGGTTCGGATCGGTTCAAAAACTTGAAAAAATTAGTTTCGGTTTGGTTAATTATTTTGGTCCAAAACCGGACCGAACCGGAAATGCTCACCCCTAGTTTCTAGCCATTGAAGAGTGGCTGGAAAGTCTAGGTAGGGTTTTATTATACCCAAATATCTATTTTTCAATATATTTTCAACTAAAAACATTTAATAATAACTCTAAGAATCATAATAAATCAATCTCTAACCTTAAAAGGCCCTTAATCCTTCAAAAAAAAAAAAAAAACACAATGAAATCGAAATGATAAATTCTTCCCTAAACTTGATCTTCCTTTTCTAATGACACGCAAGGTTAAAAAACCTTAATGACACCCTTCTTGTTAAAAGAAACCCAATGATACAAAGCTAGGTACTATCTCTCCTGGGATTGTAAAAGTGTTCCACTAGAAATATTCTTGTCATTGCTTTGACTCATATTCCCCTTAAGGAGTGGCGAGCAGCACAAAACTTTATTTAATCAAATGGCATAAGGATGGTTTCCTTTGTTATAAATCAACATAAAACATATTGAAACTTCCAACCAAAAGAAATTGTGCATGAGAAGAGCTTTTTGCACTTTAAATTTAATTTTTACAATGAAAATACACATCTTGGTCTATCATAGATTTTTAGTAGTTCAAATGTGGCTGATTAATAACTTTTTCTCTTTTTCTATTTTCAAATAACTCTCTATCTCTCTCGTCTTAAAGTTTAGTGACTAAAACATAAAACAAATGAAGTTTAGCATCAAACGTGAAACCAACAAAAAAAAAAGGGATTGAAAAGGAAAAAAAGGTTAAAACTTAGGGACCAAACTGTATTTTTTCTTGCCAAAAGTGATAAAAGATGCATTTGTGTGGGTGTTTCAATGTTGTCCTTGTTGTTTCAATTTTTTAAAATTGATAAAATCAAATTTTATTTTGAAAAATTAATGAATTTAATTTCGCTATATTTTTTTACATCGCAAATATAATGTTTTTGCACAAATAAATATAATATATGTGTTGAAATCTCGAGAATATAATGTAAGGGAACAGATGAAAAAAAAATAGAGATTGGAATAAACAAGTTTTTCAGTAAAAGAAACAATAAAAAAAAGGTTTTGTTTCGATTAATTTTATAATTGTAATTGTAATTATAATTAGTTTATTATATCGTCCTTCCTTCCTTTCAAACATTACGCTTTATATAAGCTTTATATATTTATGATATTTTATCATCTAAAGAGATAATAGTTTTTTTTTTTTTTAATTTAAAACTAAAAGATCTATTTTTTAGGTTAGTTTGCATGTAAATTTTACGAGTCTTAATCTTAAAGTATTATTTAGAAAATTAAAAAAAAGGGTAAATTTTTTTAATAGATAACTTATTGAAATAAAAATAAAAATAAAATATATGTAAAAATAAAATATCTTATTTTAATGTTTCGCTGTCATGTGTATGAAAACTTTTCGGATAAGGTTGGCAGTTGGCGGCCTCCAGAAGCTGTCGCAATGGATCTGAGGCCATAAAGTCAATCACTAGTCCAAAATTTAACTTTATCCTGGAAAAACAAAAAAGAATTTTTTTTAAAAAAAAAAAACAGGGCAAGCTGGCCGTTGCCATTGGGCTATGATGGCATTTAGACATTGGCACGATAATTTAGGTGAGCTTTCTTTTCTTTTTTAATTTTGATGCTTGGCTTTATTTTACTTTTGGAGGAGATGAAATAAATCATGATAAATAAATTAAGGGATAATTATAAAAAATCTTCTAAGGTTTGTTTGCGATTTTACTTTTATGTTACAGGTTAAGAAATTACATCTTATATTATAAATTTTAAACATGCAGTAGCATGTAATTTTAAAAAAAAATCAATAAAAAATTAAATTATTTACATATTAGTTATTATATTTATTTTAATAACTAAAAAATCCTTGAAACTTCAAAATAACAAAATTATCATTCATAATTTATAATTATAATAATTTCATTTATAATTTCTCAAAATAAAATTCATTTAAGATATTTTATCCAATGTTGTCAATTCTGATCTGTTCCGCTGAAAATAACCTCTATATATATAATGTTCTAAAATCAAAACATATTGTTACAATTAAAAAATTAAAATATCACAAAATAAAATTACCAATTTTAATTTCATCAAACAATATCTAGTCAGCGATTCCACCAAACCTTTTCCACTCAACCATGAAAAGAGAGGAAAAGAAACTATTCTAATTGAGCTTTGCACAAAGAAATGCTGCCAAAATTATTGAGAAAATTGCATGAATGGAATGAACGGAATGGAGGGAAAGAAATGTTGCCAAAGGTTATTGACAAAGTTACCTTACATACACGCACGTGTGCATATAAAATGTCACTTGATCGTTTGTTCACCTCCTGTTTGCAGATTTACAGACATAATACAGTTAGCAGTTAGCACACCTGATAACTATCTCCAAAGTCTTGTCTAATTCCTTTTCAAGAAGCACATGCTTAAAATAATAGGAAGTAAAGACCTCACAAAGCCATTTGTTTTCTTTTCCAACTCGGAGGCATAACAAATACAATTGCCCATGATGTCATAAGATGGAACCGCTGAGATCTAGCCTGTGTACGGCAACTCTTAAAGAGAAAGAAGAGTTCTAGGATGGTGCGAGTTCTACAAATACTTGAGGCATATAATTCCATTTAGCCATAAAGCCCAGGTGAAAAACCGATGGGCAACACTATATCGTACCAGATGAAGTTTACAAAATGAGCTGCCAAAAGAAACTGTCATGTTTTTGTTTCAACTTCCTTTGCGCTTTCAGATCCACCACAATTACAGCAATGTTGCCCTTGCTTCCTTTTTGAAGAGCACGGTTTGGGAGGTACTCGGCTGTTGCTTGAGCTGCGCCCCCTGTAAAAACTTTAGTCGTCTAGTTTTATATTATTGAGTCTATTGGATCAAGTTTAATTTTTACTAGGAGATTATTGATCTATATTTCTATGTTAGAGAAAGGTGAATCGGAGTTCGGGAAGAACTTGTGATATAGATCAAAATAAGCTGTATGAATTTTGTTATTTACTTCTTTTTGAATTGTGGACTTCCTATTTGACAAAGATTGTTTTCCTACAAAGATGTGACAACTTGTTTTGAAAATTTTCTAGTTCTATAAGGATCTTTAATGGGTTGCAACATAATTTTTAAATGTAGAAAAGATTCATAATGTTCCAAAATTATTTTCTTACAAGGATTTTTTTTTCATCCTAACTACATAAGAAAAAAAAAGCTGGTAGTATTTAATAACATATTGGTTTCTAAGATCATTGGAAATCAATGTCAGTTGTAAATAATGTCAATCGAAAGCCATAAATAGTTTAACATGTAGGTTATGCCTTGTTAATAGCTTACCATATAGGTTGTATATACTCTCATAATTGGAAAAGAAGATTTAGCTTACCATGTATAGCTTTCTAAGATCACTCTAGTTATCACTCTAGTTTCCTTGTATAACCAACATAATTAGCCAACATGGTGTCCTTGTATAACCAGCAACCATCAAGGTTTCCTTGTATAACCACCAGCTTGTCCTATATGTAATGGTGACTTGCTGAAAATAAAAACATTCTGAATTTTGAATTCTATCATGGTATCAGAGCCCTCAATCATAGTTTTCTAAGAATTTGTAGTCATTTTTTTTTCTCAATCATAGTTTTAGTACTTATGGAGAAGTCAGATAATGTTGTTGATCATATTACTTATCTTATTTGAGTAACGCCAATACTTGTAAATGTTGTTAGGTATTTATGGTGTTAACTTATGTCAACAACAAATCAAGTTTTTTTCATAACACAATTATCGGTTATCCATACAGTAGGCTATGAAAGGATCAAGTATTTGTTGTATCAAGGGTTGTATAACACAAATCTAAATTAATCATTTAACAAGTCCTTATTAAGAATGAGTAAGATAACAATTATAAAACATGTTACTAGCAAACTTTTTTGAATATAAACATTAAAGTCCATGTTGAGTTTATATACTATACTTATTCCAACACTATTAGTGTAACCTTTTCACCTTGACAAAATAAACTTAGCTAAACATAATAAAAAAGACAAACATAAATAAAAAAGATAAGAACATAATTATGATATAAGTTAACTGAGTATAGTAAAGGAAATGAAAAGCATAAACAAGAGATTAATGAAAATCTAACATGAAATAAAACTTGAACATTACAAAAATACCAAGAAATAAAGCAAGAGCAAGATCTTGATATGAAAACCAAGATGCCTAAATGTATGGCAAATGCCTTCTTTTATAGGCTAAAATTTAAAACTATTGATTTGATGACTAACTATTGAGTTGGTGGTCAACCATTGACTTGGTGGCTAGCTATTAACTTATTGGCTGGACAAAACATCATTTCTAACATAAGAAACTGAACAGATATTCTTCATGAAAGTTGTGGGAATTTTTCTTCGATTTCCAACAAAAAAAAATGAGCTCATTTGGATTTCTAGAACTCAAGATATGGGCTGAACACCAAATAGTGTCTGAGCTACATGACAAATTCAGACTTCTTTTTTGTTACTAAGATTTGAAGTTGAAAACGACAGTTTTGAATCTTGGACTCTACATGAATATTTTAGGTCTATATCTCAGCTTTCCATCAAGATAAATTACACCTAAATCTAAAGTCTACTACTCCAGTTATGACCCAATAACCGAATGGTATTCCAATTGGAATTGAATCAACATCTCTTTTCTAAGATTAGCCCTCTCTTTATCTTCTCAATTTCAATAGTTAAACACATCAATCAATCCTTTGAATTGTGAGATATGTCTGCATTTAAAATGAGCATTTACCATAAATTAAAGATATCTTATATTATCAAACTTGTTATTATAAAACATGCTTAAGTTAGAGAATTTAATAATACTTTAAGTGCAATATGATGATATAAAACCTTAGTGAAAATGCACTTTTAAGTATTAATCAGTTGTGTTATGCAGGATCAGATGTCAAGGCTGTTGATAGTGAAAGGACCTAAGCATAGACGTCTCTTTTACCTACAACTACTTGTTCCACGAAGCTTACCTTCCTTCTTTATATTGTATTTGTCATAAGTCTATAGTGCCAAATGAAATCTAGCATAAATTCCTTGGTCATCCTCATTCTAGAGGCCTATCATGTTTGTTGAAATCAGGTCTATTAAATAATAAAGAGCATTCTTCTTGTTCTATACTTCCTGATTGTGCAACTTGCAAACTTGACAAAAGTAAGACTTTACCCTTTCCTTCTGAAGGACATAGAGCCACACACAGTTTTAAGATCATTCATAGTGATGTTTGGGTATTAGTCTTGTTATTTCTCATGAACAATACAAATATTTCATAACATTTATAAATGACTACAGTAGATATACATGGGTGTATTTCTTACAAAACAAATAAGAGGTTTTCCAAATGTTTAAACTGTTCTTAGCTCTTAGTGACACTCAATTTTCAGCCGCTGTTAAAATTCTTCGGTCCGACTCGGGTGGGGAATATATGTCTAATAAGTTCCATTCTTTCTTGCACTCTAAAGGTATTATCTCTCAATGTTCTTGTCTATATACTCCATAATAAAATGGAGTAGTTAAATGCAAGAATTGTCATCTTTTAAATGTTGTCCGGATCATTAAGTCTTCAGTTCCTCCTATATTTTTTGGTAGAAGCACTTACCACAACAACCTTTCTCATAAATAGACTCCCTTCCCAAGCTTTGGATTTTGAAGCTCTATATTTGAAGGCTTTATCATCACAATCCTACCTATACAAATCTTCACATCTTTGGGTGTGTATGTTTTATGCATCTTCCCATGCATGACAGAAACAAGCTTTTTGCCCAATCCATTCGTTGTGACTTCTTGGGATATAATGTCACACAAAAGGGATATTTATACTATGATCCTAATTCTAATTGCCTTCGTGTTTCACGGAATATGCTCTTCTTTGAAAATCAATGGTTTTTTCCTATGTCTTCCTCATCAGAGTCTTCTGTTATTTTCTTGCCTTCTTTTGATGACAAGTTTAGTGCTCCTAGTACTCATGTTAAAAGGTTCAAGCTAGGGATGGTATACTAGAGGAGACCTCCAGTGCTGCCCCCTTCTACTCCTGCCTCGTCATCTGCTTCTCTACGTCGTTCCTTTATAGTATCTAGTCCTTTTGACCGTTATGTATTCTCATCATAGATGATAGGTAATAATACTTTTGCATTGCCAACCACTCTATCTTCTATTGTTATTCCTACTGGTTATTCATAGGCAGTCAAAGAACAATGCTGGCAACAGGCCATGAAGGAGGAACTCTTGAGGATAATAACACTTGGGACGTGGTGGATTGTCCTACAGATGTGACTCCACTTGGATATAAGTGGGTCTATTTGATTAAGGTTAAGTCAGATGGTAATATGGACAAGTATAAAGCTCATTTAGTAACTCTTGAAAACAATCAAGAATATGAAGTCAATTACAAGGAAACCTTTGATCCGATGGCCAAAATGACCACCAGTCATATAATGTTGGCTATTGCCACTTCTCAAAATTGGGTTTTATACCAAATAGATGTAAATAACGTCTTTCTTCATAGGGATCTCAAGGAAGATTTTTATATGCGTCCTCCAGCAGGTTTACTTCCCACCCCTACTTTTGTAGTGTGTAAGTTACGTCGCTCCTTGTATGGTCTCAAATAGGCTCCTCGTGCATCATTGTTTCTTCGCAAAACTAAGATTGGGATTGTCATTCTTTTGGTGTATGTTAATGACATAATCATCACGGGCACTGATTTGGTTCTAATCTCCCAATTAAAATAGTTTTCACATGAAGGATTTGGGATCTCTTACATATTTCTTGGTCTGGAAATTACTGCTACTTCACATGGTATTTTTCTGTCATAACACAAGTATGCCTAGGATATGGTGGTTGCTGCTAGTCTCTAGGACTCTCCTCTTCTTAATACTTCTATGGAACTAAATCTCAAGCTATGCAAAGAGGAAGGTGACTTGTTATCAGACCCTATAGCCTATCAAATGTTGGTTGGAAGCTTAGTCTATCTTACACTAGACCTGATATTTCTTATGCAGTTCAACAAGTTAGTCAATTCATGACTTCTCCTCGGCACCTTCATATGGTTTTAGTTCGATGAATCATTCGCTATGTTCACGATACATCTTTGTGGGGACTTTTCTATCTTACTGGTACTTTACTAAATCTAATAGCATATAATGATGTTGATTATGTCAGCTGTAGTGACACTCGTGTTCTACTTCAGGTTAATGTATGTTTCTTGGTCTGACTCTTATTTATTGAAAAAGCAAGAAATAGGACCGTGTTTCTAAGTGTTTTACTGAATTTGAATATAGGGCCATGTCCCAAGCTTGCACTGAGATAAATTGGCTTTGAGGGCTATTAGCTGAACTTGGCCTTTCTCCAAGTGGCCCTAGTACCTCTTTGCATGTAGATAATACTAGTGTCATTCACATTTCAGCCAATCCCATCTTCCATGAACGCACTAAACACATCAAAGTTGATAGTCATTTTATTCGTGAGGCATTTGAAGCTCAAACTATCTCTCTTCGTCATGTATCTAACAATCTTTAATGGCAGGTATCTTTACCAAGGCTTTCACACAACAATATAATTTTCTTTCAGACAAATTGATGCTTATGGATGTCTTGCATCAATTTAAAGGGAGTGTCAATAAAAAGCAATAAATACTTTACCATATAAGTTATGCCTTGTTAATAGCATACCATACAGGTTGTATATACTCTTATAATTACGAAAGAAGATTTAGCTTACTATGTATAGCTTTCTAAGATCACTCTAGTTATCACTATGGTTTCCTTGTATAACTAGCAACCAACATGGTTTCCTTGTATAACCAGCAGCTTGCCCTATATGTAACGGTGACTTGTTGAAAATAAAGACATTCTGAATTCTGTCAAATAAGTCTTATATTAGACTTGTATTGTTTGATTTTCTTCTTATCTTCTCATATTAGCATAGGGAATTAACTTATGAGTTATATTTTTATTATTTCAGCTACAGCCCAAGGCTTGTTTGGGTTTAATTAATATTTTATTTTTAGTTAGGATCAAAAACTTGTCTAGATCATGATTTGGGCTTACTAATATAGGTTTTGAGTCAGTTCTGTAAGTGGATCAATTCAGTACGTAACGGTAGATCCATTAGAGCTAATTTTTCAAAAGTACTTAAACTCTTATAAGCTTATGTTTCGGCAACCTTTGATGAATAATACTTCTAAACTTTTTAGTTTTAATGTGTGAGAGAGATTCTTGCATTTCTTGGTTCTTGAACGAATTGAATTTGACTTATCGAAAATTAATTGACTTCATAGCGTCATTCGACTTCATTTCCATAATGCTGGTGTCTTAGGATAAATTTCAACTGTGACACACTTTTATCAAACATCTTTCGACTTTTCAGGATTAGATCTCAATCTTAATAATGGATTGCATGATCATATGATCACAAGTTTCGCATCAAAATATAACATCATTTTTTTTGTGCCAGACAATTATTCGTTTGCGAGCCAGATCACATGCTGAAACAGGCCTTTTACCAAGGGAAGTGTGTTGCTGAAATAACATAGAAGCTCACAAGTGTATGGAAGAAGATGCTTGATACAAAAGAGAAGTATGGTGTTATTCCGATCAAAGTTTCCCTCATGTATTCACACTTACAATCGAAAGAGGGTAACCAATGAATTAACATGGACGGGAACACAGAAACCTGGGTTGCCTGAAAAGCTCTCCCCAGTGAGAGAGATATTGGACTAGAGAGAAGATTGTTTGATGAGTATGGTAATAACTCGCACAGACTTATAGGGATACTTCCAGTCAAGAGGTTGTTGGGAAGGTAAGAACATTGAGAGATCTATACAAAGAGTGACTTAGGGATGGAAGAATTCAGCTTGTTGCCTTGCAAGATCAGTAAATTTACCATATTTAGATAGCGAAATTAATTCATTGGTTATAATTCAGAAGGGAAGGGAGAGAAGGATAGGGAAGAGAATGCAAAAAGAAATTGATTTATTTGAGTTATATTATACATGAGATTAATTTTATTTTTCTGATCATTTTTAAATTTTTATTTCACATATAATTTGAAATGTAATTTCTAAAACTATAACAAGAAAATGAATTGCAAATAAACATTAGAAATTTTTTTTTATAATTATGCCATAAATAAAAAAAAAAAGAGAGAGTAATAAAGATCATTCGAAAGTCATTAATATTTATTTTGTTGACATAGTTCATGACAGAAATATGTTTTTTTTATAAAAGTCTTGTGTTCGAGAGCAAAAGGCCAATTGTATAAATCCTCAATTGCGTGTGCAGCTTTAATTGTTCGCTATGCCAATTATTTAAGAAGCAAAATGTATTTTATTTTGTCATCATTACACATACAAGTTGAAAGGACCGCTAAAATTAAGAAAATAGGAGAAATTTCAACTTAGTCTTAAATGGACTAAATATTTTGACATTGATTTCGTAATTTTATAGATAATACTAGTTATGTGATTCACGCTATCGTTATAAAAAAATTATATATGCAAGTTTTTTTAATATATTTCTATAATTTAAAAAATTTAAGTTCAAATAAAAATATGTATACATACATTTAATTAAATAAATCGAGAACTGTGTGAGAATATATAAATAAAAAGTTATTAATGATATCTAAAAATAAAAATTAAAAAATCAAGAGACAAATATAGATCAAAATATTTAATATCAAAAGATGAGATATTTTTCCAGTTGGGTTTGCTAAAATTTTTTATTAAAATAATTTTTTTATTTAACCAAATCATAATAGAAATAAAGACACAAATTAAATTAATCGAATAAAATAAAACGGAAAAAGACATCATGTAAGGCTGCACATATTGGAAATATTATCTGAAAAAAATATTTCTCAAAAATAAAGTTCATCCATACAAAAGATAAAACAATAAAATTATAGATGAATCAGAAAAACTCTTCAAATTTAAATACATAACTAAAAAAATAATTGTTATTTAAAAGAGACTCTGCAAACAAAATGAAAGAGAGGAGAAATATTAATTTAAATATAAATTAAAAAAATTAAAACTAAAAACCATAAAACAAAAATTATTAATTTAAAAAAAGAATTAGAAAAAAAAAAAAGCAAAGGTCAAGCATTGTTGGACCTGACAAGTCAAGTCAACCCATGTGGCCTATTTTGTTAGGGCCCATGCGATTGATCCCTTAGTTTTTTTTTTTGTTTGCAACTGAGACGGACGACATGATATTTTTGAAAAAAAAATATTAGATAACACGTTGTGTGATTTGCCCAAAAATTGCGGCTTAAAGTTTTTTTACCCAAAAACCCTTTTCAACCTATTTTTTACCCCAAATATCTATAAAAAATCATAAGAATTATGATAAATCTATTTATGGTCTCAGAAAACCCGAAAAACCACCATAAAAATCGAAAATCAACTCGAGTTCAGATTTGTTTTTTCATGAATTTTAAAGGTAAATAAACACCTAATATGATTTTTCATCATCAAATAAAACTATTTGACATAAATATCGTCTGATTTGATTGCCTAAATTAGTGTCAACAACACTTTTCTCTCTCTACCACCAGAATCCAACAACTCTCTCTCTCTCTTCTCCCTCAACAAGGAACTAAAAAATAACAAAAATAAAATTTTGTATCAAAATTAAATTGGAAAAATATTGAGATGCTGAAATTATATAATTTACATGATTTTTAAAGTTCAAGAATCAAAGTGTATCTTTTGCGAAAGTTATAGCATGTCACCCATATTTAACATTTTTTCATTTAATTTTATATTTTTATAAGAAATCAAAATTAATTGATATTTAATTAAGAATAAATCATAAAAAAAAAATTTGTGGATCAAATTAATAAAATGTAAAATTTTATACAACTCATCGACGATAAAAATGTATGAGATTATATATAGTAAAGCTTTGTACAATAAAAAAAAATCACGTATTTTAAAGTAATAATTAATATCTATTTATCTATCTATATATGTAAAAGTATAACGATACCTTTATCTGTAAAATTGTAGAAATATCTATTAGAGTTTACCATGTTGACAAGTGGCAAGCAATGTGATCAATATGCTAAGGCCATGCGTCTGACATGAAAATTCTACATCCATTATGTAAAGCAAAATATTACACAATTTGTTTTCAACAAAAAGAACTTTAAATGAAATTTTTTACAATATCATTATAGTTAATTATTTTTATTTTGACCATATGAAAAGTTATCTTGTAACATTTTATTTAAAATGTATATTGCATATTTTTAACTAAACATAAAATAAGAAAACTAATTTTAATATCAAACCAATCTATTTTAAGATATCTTAACTTGTTTAAAAAATTATTTTAATATAGAAATTAAATTATATTTCATTCATACTCTTATTATTTTTTAATTAAGTCATTTCTAAATAAAAATATTAAATCATGTAATATAACTTGTAGTTTTTTTTTTCAATAGTAGATTGTAATTAAGAACTTTCAAATAAATTACACAATATACTAAAAGGATTCATTGCCTCTCTTACTGTTTACCTAGACTCAGAGCACTGTGGATTGGAGCAATGTAATGGCAGTTAAGCCCTTGCCATAAAGAGCTGCAAGGGCAGCGGGGGAGGGTTGGGGTTGTCTTTTCACTAAAATGCATTTGACATTGAAGGGATGCTTGGGAAGAAGATGATCACTTCAAGTTTTAGTGGGGCTGCCTGGGTGTCAGACGGGCCCGCACCCCCACATGAGGACACCTGGCGATTGGGCTGACCTGCCCTGGTGCTTTGGCTAACCTGCCTTGGTGCTTGGGCTGACCTGCCCTTGCGCTGGGTCAGACCCGTACGCCACGTGGCGTTGAGGTTGGCTTGCCCTTGCCCTGGGCATGAGCCAGCCCGAGCCCCCACGTAGGGGCACCTGGCGCTTGGGTTACCTACCCTTGCGCTGGGTCAGAGCCGAGTGCCAGGTGGCGTTGGGGTTGACTTCCCTTGCCCGGGGAGGGAGCCAGGTTCGTGCCCCCACATGAGGACACCTGGTGCTTGGGTTGCCTACCCTTTTACAGGGTCAGACCCGCACACCACGTGGCACTGGGGCTGGCTTGCCCTGTTCCCAAGGCTAAGGGTCAAACCTGGCGTGGCGCAAGGGCCAAACATGATAAAAAAAAAATTTAGTATTACTACTTTCAATGATAATAAACATAATAATCTTTGTACCCCAAATAATAATATTTTTTTATATTAATAGTTTGAACTACAATAAAAATAAATATTATTACTCTCAATTATAATAAAAATAAAAATATTTGTATCGCAAATAATAATAGTTTTGATATTAATGCTTTGAACTATAATAGAAGTAATAATATTTATAACACAAACAATAGTATTAATATTAATACCTTCAATTATAATAAAAACGATAATATTTATGGCACAAATAATAATAATAATAATAATTATTATTATTATTATTATTATTATTATTATTATTATTATTATTATTATTTATTTTATCCTTCAAATCAACTATATGGTTTTTCTTTGGTGGTAATAACATGTTGGACCTCAACGTGTCCACGCCCAACCCCATGTTGAGTCTGGATGCAATCGCGGCCACCTCCATGTTGGGTCTGGACGCGTCCCTGCCCAACCCCATGTTGGGTCTGGAGCAACCGCGCCCATCCATATGTTGGATCTGGACACGTCCACCCCCAACTCCACGTTGCGACTGGACGCGACCTAGTCCAATTCAATGTTGGGCGTGGACGCGTCCCCGCCCAACCCCATGTTGGGTCTGGAGGCGTGCCCGCCCGACTCCAAGTTGGCCCTGGACGCGTCCACGCCCAACCCAATGTTGGGCTCGACGCTTCCGCGTCCAACTCCGGGTTGGACCTGGACGCGTCCGCGCCCAACCCCACGTTGGCCCTGGACGCGTCCCCACCCAACCCCACGTTGGGTCTGGAGTGACCGCGCCCATCCATATGTTGGCCCTGGACGTGTCCACGCTCTACTCCACATTGCGACTGGACACGACCGAGTCCACGCTCTCCTCCACATTGCGACTGGACACGACCGAGTCCAACTCCATGTTGGGTGTCGACGCGTCCCCGCCCAACCCATGTTGGGTCTGGACACAACCGCGTCCAACTCAACGTTGGGCCTGGACACGGCCGCGTCCAACTCAATGTTAGGCCTGGACGCGACCAAGTCTTGTGCTAGATCCAATGCAATGGGTCCTCACCAGGACCCAAATAATTTGTGTTATAAATATTCTTCGGTTTTCTTAATATAATAATGTGTGTTATAATCATCCTTGGAATTCTTAATATAATTATTTATGTGATAAATATTATTTTTATTTTTATTATAATTCTAAATATTCATATAAAAAATAGTATTATTTGTGTTATTAATATTATTATTATTATTATAATTAATAGTATGAATATTAAAAATATTATCATTTGTGGTATAAATATTATTATTATTATTATTATTATAATTAATATTATTAATAAAATAATTAATAAATTTGGAAAAAAAAGTTATTATTTTTTGTATTATAAATTTTTATAGTATTTTTTATAAAATAAAAAGTAAGTTCGCCGCGTAGCACTGGCATCCAACTAGTATGCATATATAGAATATCTTATTATTTCATTTAAGAAAGTATTTTTTTATTATAATAATGTTAATTCTTTTTTTTTTTTCATCTAGTTTCAAATGATAGAAAATTGTACAAATAATCATTCAACAAATATATATGTTTGGATTGGATAGGTGCAATATAAAACGAGTTCAATATAAATAAAGAAATAATTCAAATTATAAACATATATATTAGGGGTGAGAAAAAATAATAAAAAAACCGATTAAACTAAGAAAACTGGAAAAACAATAACCGAAAAAACAGAACCGTGAAAAAACCGATTAGAATATTGAAAAAACTAACTAGTTTGGTTCGTTTTGGTTTCATAAGACTGAAACCGAAAAACCAAATCGAACCGAACCGAAGTTAAAAACCGAGCCAAACCGGAAAACAACCAAGCCAAATCGGAAAAAACTGAGCCAATTGGTTGGGTTTTGGTTTTTGCTCTAAAATAACCAAACCGAAACCGGTTGGTTTGAACCGGTTTCGGTTTTTTTAAAAAAATTATTCTGTTTGGTTATTTTTTTAGGTAAAAACTGAACTGAACCGAAAATGATCTCCCCTAATATTTATAGAAGTTTAAAAGTTGAATGTTAATTGTATTAGATTTAAGTAAATTGATTTTCATTGTTATCGGACCTAATATTGTTTTTTTCTGACATACACACACTAAGGGTGCATTTGTTTCCCGGAAAGTGGTTTCCGGGAAACCACTTTCCAAACTTTCCTGTGTTTGTTTTCCATTAGGAAATTTGATCAACGGAAAATACTTTCCTGTCAAAGGAAAATTTGGCTTGATTTCCAGGAAAGTGTTTTCCTTTTATTTTGGGCGGAAAACAATTTGCAGAAGTTGTGAAAAATTTAAAAATATCATATTTTTTGCTGATTATATCAAATTTGGTCCTCAAACTTTTGATTGCTATATATTTTGTTTGAATCTTTTTTTTTCAAATTCATCCCTTAAAATTTAATTTAATTTGATTTTTATATTAACTTTAGTCCTTATTTTTATGATTGTTATTTACTTTTCTCTTATCATTTTTTAAATTGAAATTTTTTATCTATCAAATTTGGTCCTTATTCTTTTGATTGTTACTTATTTAATTTAAAATAATTTATGAAATTGTAATTATTATTATTTTAATTTCATCATCTTTCAATTTTTTTATCTGTTAGATTTGATCTCTATTATTTTGATTATTATTTATTTTATTTGAGATAATTTATGAAATTATTATTTTTTCAATTCCATTCTCATTCAACTTTTAATTTGTAAGATTTGTTCTTTATTATTTTAATAAACTTGAAAAAAATAACATTAATAAGCTATTTTTCAACTCATTTTTCATAACATAACCAAACACTGGAAAATGTTTTCCAACTTATTTTTCATGACACTACCAAACATCAGAAAATAATTTACTTTTCTGAAATTCACTTTTCAAAAAAACCACTTTCTAAAAAGAAACTACTTTCCTGCAAACAAACGGGGACTTAGAAAGAAGTTTGATGTAAAAAGAGAAAAATCAGTCAGCTGGGATTGACATGGAAGAGAAAAGAAGAATCTGATCCCAGTACGCAACACAATATGAGAAAGAGATGAGTGCTAGAAAAGCTGCTGAGTTTGACATGAGAGACTATCAGAAGAGAACTCAGTCTTCAAAGGGACAAATCCTGATATTACAATTTAAGCTGGAAATCCAAGAGGAGAAGATTAAAGAGTTAAGAAGTCATTACTTTGCGATGGAGAAAAAGTTAATTAGGACTAAACAAGAGCGCCAAGAATGTCAAGACTATATTGACAATTTTGAAGCTCAAATTAACTCCAAAATAGTCGATCTTGACATTGAGATAAAGGAGCTGCAAAGGGCAATAACTAAGGTAGCATAGTTGGAGACTATGGTACAAATGCTGGAGAGAAGTAATGAGGCTTTAACAACCAGTAATGAGGCTTTAAAAAAGCAAATTGAGTAAGTAGCCTATCATGTTAAAAGGTTGCAACAATAAGCCACACAAATTAAAAATGATATCGTGAAATATTGAGAACACATGAGTGTCATCAGTTCTTTTATTAGAAACATAACTAATAAAGGAGATGCTTTTTATGAGTAGTGATGTATAGGGCTTTTGAATTTTGAAATTTTCAAACAATATATGAACTCTTTTATTACTTATGAGATGGTCATAACCCACCTTTATTTCTAATGAGTAGTGATGTATAGGGCTTTTGAATTTTGAAATTTTCAAACAATATATGAACTCTTTTATTACTTATGAGATGGTCATAACCCACCTTTATTTCTAATGAGTTTTGGTATTCAACCATGATAAGAACTTGACAAATGCTACTTTACACCAACTAGTTGGACTCATAAATCCTGTCCAATGAGCTATAAGAGTCATGAATCAGTTTAGAAAAGCTAATCAATATCCATTATACATTGGCATATGCTGATCATGCATTTGTTAATAAATCATCACATATACAAGTTGAAATATAGGCCCCCAAAAAGCTCAAATTCACAACGTTTATAACAGCCGACTCCAACTGAGAAATATAGAAGATAAAGAATATGTTCACCATGATGCCCACTTCCAAGATGAGTTGGATTACCTGAAGGTTAGCATGACTCATATCGCTAGCTTACTCGAGTAAACACTCAGAAATACCTTTGGTGAAGGCCTATCTAATCAGGCCGTCACTTTTTCTCAAACTCAAGCCATAGTTCAGCCCGAGGAAATGATGGGTGAACAGAGTCAAGAACCCCAATATAATGCAACATTTATGCAGTCAATATTACTGGCACCAATCCCTGCAGCTATAAATGTATTTGTTAATGAATCTTAAAAAAAAAAAATATGATGACATTGATTATGATAAGATGACAGTGTTGGAAGCTAGAATAAGGATTATCGAAGGGTTAGATTTGTATGATCTTGTGCAAGCCATGAAAATATGTCTAGTCTTGAACATGGTTATACCAAAAATATTTTGTGTTCCCAAGTTCATCAAATACACCAGAACCAGTGTCCTATCACCCACCTCAAATCTTATTGCAACAAAATAAAAGAAGTAATGCATGATGAAAAACTGTTAATACATTTCTTTCAAGACAGTTTAAGTAGGACAATGTTGAGCTGATATATAAGACTAGATAACATGAATCTAAAGATGGAAAGATCTGGTGGAAGCTTTCATCAAGCAATATAAATACAATATTGATATTGTCCCTCACCATAGTTACTAGCTCTCTACATACTCTCAAACACACACCTACACTGTCATTCATCATCCAGACTTAAAGAAGGATACTTAGAAGGCAACACCATTAGATAAGGTAAGCATTCAACTTTGATGATGGGGTGCAACTCAATGAGCACACCCCTTCCCTTCCCTTCCCTTCTATTTTTATTATTATCTTTTACATTGGGTGTTCATTATGCCTTCTCTTAAAGCTATTGACTAGTTAAGATGCAATAAATGCCTTTTGTTTTGTTTAACCATGTCATGTTTTAGTATGTATGTGTTTAAGTGTTGTCTAAGGTTTAGTTTAATGCTTAGGAGTGCTTTTAAGGTGAAAAATGTTAGGTTGAGATACATTCTTAGAATATTTTGATGTTCAAAATAGTCAATGAAGTCTTTATGGTAGTATATGTTGAAAGTTTGGTTGTTGTCTGTTTTTGATGTTCTTAAACCATTGTTAGTGGTTAGTTGGGTTTGCTTAAGCTAAATGCATATTGTTTATGGTTAAGAATGTGAAAAAAATCTTTGAAACAATGTTGGAATGTGTTTTAGGTTTGCTATAGGACATAGATTATGCTTATTGTTTTGCTTTTGATTCCTTGTTTTTTGTTGTTCTAATGGTTAAAATAAGTTGTTTTGAGCATGTTTAAGTTTTGGTTGCTAAGTTAGTATGTTTTTTTTTCATTGTTTTTGGGTTTGGTTGCATATTTGCCATTTTGAGTCTTCTAAGCATATTCTGCATTTACCAGGCAGTGTTCTTGGAAAACTCATTGCCTTGGCTATATGATTTGGACTAGTTTTGGTCTATTTCTTACCACTACGTATGACACCTTTTGCTAGTAATCTAGATTTCTTTTACCTCAATAACATGTATTTATTGATTTTAGTCTTAGGGTTTCGGTTTCAAACCGAAACCGTCCTTAACTAAATCATGATGATTTAGTGATAATCAAAGTGAATAAATGCTAGATTATTGATCTTTTCATGATTTATAATCTCTTTATGCCCCTGGTTTTGCTATATCTAGTCGATGATGAGAGTTATTTTTTCT
>Ga0307517_10005930_pt1 | contig 18226 bp, 6 predicted proteins | sample 23_EM_MG_FD_194515 | JGI IMG/M metagenome (GOLD analysis project Ga0307517, IMG submission 194515) | Populus trichocarpa ectomycorrhiza microbial communities from riparian zone in the Pacific Northwest, United States - 23_EM | ecosystem: Host-associated > Plants > Roots > Unclassified | place... | reverse complement strand
ACTTAAAGACACAAAACCAGGTACAGGGTCGGAGTCTCTGAGCACAAGAACTTGGAAAGGAATTCCGGCTGCTTCAAAGGAAAACAATGAAAAGGCTAAACGTTGGTTAAAAAAAAAAAAACTTCAATGGATTTAATAAGCTTGTATAATCTTGATAAATATGAATAAAAAATACAATGATAATGACAAAAAAAATTATTTAAAGAAGAAAAGGTTAAAAAACAATCCAAGATCAAGCTTATTTAGGTTAGCATATCAAATCTGTGACGTAGTTATAATACTGAAATAACACCTTCAAAAAAAAATTGAATAAATTGATAGAACTTAATTATCTAACAACTCAAGGTTAAAGGGAGAAACAAAAAAAATTTTAAAAAAAAAACAACGAAAAAAATTCAAGTCAACCTATGTTAACCGATTAACCTTGAAATCACGAGTATAGGATTAAAATAACCTCATAAAAAATTAAAAAAAAAAAAAAACATGACTCGGGAGCAGCCTGATAATCTCAACCTCCATAAAAAGACCTTACAATATGTTTACTTGTTGATGTCCCTGGCGTTAATTAAGGTAAATTAATTGATTCCTCATTTCAGCTAGAGATTTGGAAACTTAATTATGTTGAACTTCTATTCATTCTTTCAACCCAGTTCAATTCATCGTGCTTAAAATGTTAGTTAGTCCTTAACTGATCATATGAAAATCACCGGCAAGAGTTTTTTCGTTCATTAGATCTTTAATAAAATTCATGCCGACAATCTGACAAAAAATTCTATCAGTAAATCTAAACCTAAAAATTCTGGGGTACAATATATATGCCCAAGAATAATCTATGTTTTTCCTCCCTTTCTTTATCCTTTTTAACATTTTAATCCATTTGATTATAATAAAGTAAAGTAGACACTCACAGGTTGTGATTAATTAACTTCAAGTTTAACCAGCAAGTAGAGATTAATTTGAGCCGCCTTCAATAGATCGACTTATTCCAAAAAAAGATTGAGCCGCCTCAGTTCCTGAATTTAGTCCACGGTCTCCCCGTTGAGGAGAAGGCCAGACAGCATTCTCTGGAAATGTAATCAATGGTTGATTCATCCATGTTTTAGTTTCAATACTAAAACTTAGATTGAACAGCCTATCACCAATTTGAACTCGTTCGCCGCCGATGTTTCCTTCGGTCTTTTCTCGTGGTTTGAATGTTTGGCTCCAAGCCCTAGCAACTAGGGTTCATTGGTATTAGAAAAGCAGTACCAGCAACACAAAGAGGAAAGGAAAGAACTTATTGTTCCATTTTGCAGTGTCATGGCGAGAGTGCACATCGTCCATAACAATATTGACCATCTATTAGGTATGGCTAGTGGTAAGAGTTTGGAACTAAAAAATTTATTTTTTGATGATCTCAGGTTCAAGTTTTATAGTTACTAATTTTGATAGCCATCGGAGGCTTACCTGATTATTAACTTCGCCCGTGAAGATTATTCGAGGTACGCGCAAGTTGATCCAAACACCCGGTATTAATAAAAAAAAAACGAATTTGTGAATTCTGGCAATTTCAAAGTTCAATCCAACAATCCATTATCACATTTATCAGATGAAATCTGTAAAAATTTGAAATTCCAACATCAAATAATCAGTTGCAATCTCTGTGGTTGAAAGAAATTAACAGCACAAAAAAGAACTTTCAAAAACCTTCGAATTGGCAAACAATATTTCAAGAAAAACACTTGTAAAGGATTAAATAACATTCAGATAAGGGTTTAAAAAAAATTAGAGGAGGGGAGGGAACTGGAGGCTCAGATTCGCAGTTTGTCAGCGCGAAAAGGAAACACAACCATGGCTGCAACAATGGTATTTATGCCTACGAAACAATGATGCTTCGTCTTCCTAGTGACTTGTAAAACACCCATTTCATTTCACAGACCTAACAAGGTTACCCTGCCAAAAATTGCTTTCCCTTTCCATCTGAGTTTTCATTTCGAACACCATCACTGCCTCATACATACATGCATAGAGAGAGAGAGAGAGAGAGAGAGAGAGAGAGAGAGAGAGAGAGATTGCAATGATTTCTTTGTTTTTCTTTGTGGTTGTCATAAGACCATATATATTAGATGTGCCTTTCCGGAGGCTCAGATTCGCGTTATTTATCAGAAAATTAAAAAGAAACACAAAAACCATGGTTGCAATGAAGATGGTTCGATGTGAAAACGGACAAAACAGTTAATCTAACACAGAAACCCTAACTTGCCTTGCCAAATGATTGAAGGGTACGTTTCTTTAAAATAACCGACTTATAACTGGAAAATACCGTCACCGCCTCATAGGAGAAGAGGAGGAGGAGGAGGGGAAGGATCATGATCAATATTGACAGCAGAAATGTTAATAGATATATACACACACACGTGCACTTGGCGGTTGGCTGGGTAAGATATTGTGAAATCACCGGCTTCGCAGTCTTTCAGAGAGGGAGGTAACGACATTGAAGCAAACCAGCCCATCTCTCTGAGAGCAAAACCTCATTCCGGGATTTCTCATTGGCTGCACTTTCTCTCCTTCTACGGCAGATTTGTTTTTGTTTCTTTTGATCCCTTAGTTACCCTTCCTCTTGCATGGCATTGATGAGCTATGTCGTCTCGGGTGAAATAAAATGAACTTGAGGCTAGTTGGATAAATCTGTTGTGGATTTTAACCGTGGTTAGATATGATTTGGCTCGGTTTTCATTATGTATTGCATGCGCGACAGTAAAAACTACCCCCTCCATATTTCTTTATTTTGTAGCTAAATTTTAGATAAAAATTACTAAAATATAATTAATAAAAATATAAAAGATATGGCTAAAATATTGAATATATATGTACATTGTTCATCATCTCATACTTTACAATGAATTCATTGTTTAAAATTTTATTTTATTTTATTTTCAATTTCATTCTTAATTTTTTTTGCGCGATTACAATATCCTTCTTAGATCAAATTCAAGGAAAATTATATTAGATTTGTTAACCAAGAACAAAAATGAAAAACAATGAATCAAAGTAGAAAAGACGCCACGAATAAGTTATTGTTTCCAAGTTTACACAAAAAGTTTGAGTTAGTCCTTAAACTTTGCCAATTATACATATTCGGTCCCTTAATATTTTTTAATTTAATTTTAGTACTATAAAGTTTATTTTTGTTATTTTTTAGTCCTTGATTTGAGAGAAGAGAGAGAGAGAGGGATCGTTGGATTCTGACAATAGAGAGAGAAAGATGTTGTTGGAGCCGATTTCGGCCACCAAAGCAATCAATTTTTGTGTCAAATGATTTTATTATATGAGGGGAGTTAAGCATAGATTTTTGAAAGTGCTTAGAAAAACATCTTCAAGCTCGGGAATAATTTTTGTTTTAGGTTTTAAGATGATTTTTTGAGATCATGGATATGTTTATCAAGGTGCTTAGGGTGTTTTGTTTCAAATTGGATTGAAAATGGATTTTTAGATAAAAAAAACCTTTAGACTCAATTTTCCAGCCACTAGTAAATTCAGACAACATGTCATCTAATTTTTTTTTTCAAAAAGAAATCGGACCATCTGCATTGATTTTTTGAGATCATGATATGTTTTTTTATGTCTTTTTTTCAAAATTATTTTTTATTTATATTTAAATTAATACTCATTCTCTCTTTTATTTTATTTATATATCCTCTTTTAAATTATGGTTATTTTTTAGTTATTTTGTATGCATTTAATTTTTGAAAAGATTATTCTAATTCATCTATATTTTTTTATGTTTTATATAAATGAAAAACCTTTATTTTTGGATAATATCTCTAATACATGTAACCTTACACAATTTTTTTTTATTCAATTAATTTCATGTATATCTATTTATATTATCGTTTGATTAAATAAAAATTTTATTTTTGTAAACAAAGGCATTTAACACAATCAGGTCAAATGTATATTTTGCAATGTCAAATATCTTGATATATATATACCAATTTCATTTTTGTTTTTGTTTATTATTAATGACTTTTTTTATTTTTTTAATACATATAATTCTCGATTTATTTGATTTTATCTATGCATAAACTTTACAATTTGCACTTATATTTTTTTATACACAAATATGCATCGGAAAAGCATGCATATACAATCTTTTTTATATATAAAAAAAATTAAAATAGGTAGTTTCAGCTAAATCATTAAAAATTATGATCACATCCATACCCTTTAAAACAGGGAGTCGTAACCATCTAGGTGGTGGCCCAGTGGTAAGAGCTTGGGACCAAGAGGTTTGCTCCCTCTGTGGTCTCAGGTTCGAGCCCTGTGGTTACTCATATGATGGTCACTGAAGGCTTACATGGTCGTTAACTTCAGGGCCCGTGGGATTAGTCGAGGTGCGCGCAAGCTGGCCCGGACACTCACGTTAAACTAAAAAAAAAAAAAACAGGGAGTCATTAATATTTTTTTGAATTTCTTATTATTCAAATTATGTACAAGATAAATATTCAGTAAATATGGTGATTATGGAAAGGCATTGGTTAATAATATCAAGACAAAGTTCATTGTGACCTTAACAAAGCTTATATGCAGTCCATAAGCATGCATCCAATCACTTTTTGAAGATGGAAGTCCTTGTCCAAACATCCAACGTCAAATCTCAACATTTTGCTAGAGGTGTGCCATGAAATTTAGATGGTATTCAGTCAAGCAGAGGAATACGGTGGGTAGCCCGTTGAGCTTGGACATAGACCGAACGGTCTTGTCCTGATAAGAGTGAGGCAGTTTGGAGCTGCCCTGAAGGGCTAGGGTTTTTTTTTTTTTAATGCGCCATAGATATAATTTAGCAATATCAAATACAATGCCTGCAACTAGTTACTAGTTCATTAATATGATTTCTGATTGCCATTTTTTTCCGCTCTAAAATGAAACTTGAGAGTTTGCTTGACAATCTATGTTCACATGATCAGAAAAAGCTTCATATATACCACTATTTTTGGTGCTTAAGACGTTGGCAAAATATCGTATATAGAAATCCTGTCGTCCTCTCAATGTAGGAAGCTAATATAGGGAATGCCAATATGGACGCAGCTGCACCAAGGTTTCAATAATGGATGGAGTTTGGTCCTCTAATTAAATTCTTAATTTACATGGCCACCTTACCACGCTGTTCGATTACAGCTTTATTCACAATCTTCCCTGCTGAGCTTACAAAATAGGTTGTCTGCAAAAAAAAAATGAAAAGTTCAGACGTCCTCTAGAGGAAAAGAGCATATTTCAATATTCAGAACGTATCGAATTAGTCCATTATGATTCACAAAGTGCATCTAAGAGGAACGAGGAGCTAGGAGAGCATTATATTATCATGTTAGAATGATGACTAGTGCATATCATTAGGATTTGTTGAAGACCAGCAAATTTTCCCAAATGAACTCTAATCTACTGCAAAAATGATGGAATACATACAATCTCGAGGGAGCCAACTCTGTGGAGAAGAAACCAATCATTCACCGTATCTCTATGGAAGCTGAAAAGGAAGATGGAAGAACGTAAGCTCAACTTGCATGAGTGGAATGCATGTAGAACATAATGTAAGGAGAACAAGGTACTCACTTTCGGAAAGCCAATCTTCCATTTGAGGAATTCAAAGGTTCACTCTCAATAGAGTCTGCAATGCCTATGTATGCCACACCATCTTGAACGTTATGACCATTGCAACCCTGCCTGCTAATGTACGCATTCTAGAGAGAAAAGGAAAGAAACACAAATTACCTTCATAAATGTGCCACATGCAAGTTATTAAATTTTACTATATTCAAAAGTCATTGATATTCAGCTTCATCTAGTTTGCTGTGAGTTCGTTCTTAAGGAAAATACATGCAAAATCAAAGTTAATATATATGATGCACCTTTAATTTGTGTTAGCAGCATTGCCTAGTGATGGGATCCTGAATTTTAAAACCACAAACATGGGAGATTCACCCATAGATGTCAAAATGTGAAGACATTCACTTCTTACCACTCCATATTTCATAAAGATATTGTGTAAAGCCCCATAAATTTGCTTTGCTTCCACTCGCTCCTTGTCACAGATAACCACAGGGTGATATCCAGAAACTATGATCCTGCACAAGTGTGAAAGAGTAAATAAGAAGAAGAGCTAGAATTGTGAGTGAGTCAGATCCCAGTTCAGTTTGAAAACCTTTTGTGTATTACAATAATTTCAGTTCTTTTTGAAATCAAAATACGAGTTATCACAGCTTAAGGCTTTAAACATGAATATTAAAATGACCCAACTTTGGACAACATCCAAATCTTCAAAATTGCGTTCCCTTTTACACAGCCTGCTGGTGCTTGAGTTGCAAAGGCCAAATAAGCTATAAATAAATAATATGATAAAGACTGATTTTACCAGCTATTAGTGGTCGCTTCTAGTGTTTCTGTCAGCCAGTTTAACTGACCATTCTTAAAGCCACTCGTTGATCCCATGAAATCCTTGAAGTTTCAAAACAGGCACATGTAAGAGATAAGGAAATACTACAAGAAAAATAAGAAAAAAGAATCTACGAAGGTACTCTTCCAAAAACATCAAATGTATATCTACACTTTCATTGAAGAGAAATTAGCTAAGTGAATGTTCTGATAATGTTTTGATAATGTATATAAAATGTCTCTTTAAAGTGAAAATGGAATTCATCCTTTGTTTTTTCCTTTCCATTCACTCGGATCTCTTCCATTTCGTTGATTTTGTCAGGATTCTCCTTTTCTTCTGAAAAGAAGGAGGAAGAAGGATCTTCTTCGGTGAATCCCTCTTGTTCCTGTTTAGTCCTCTTCGTTTCGAGAGTTGTTTCTATTTCTACATCTGTTTCTTCATCCATTTCTTTCGTTTATGAGATTTCTTTCAGTTTCTTAGTTAAAATGGGTGACGGTATTCTGCCTAAAGAGTAGACACAGGTAATAAATAAGAGAATACTAAAGATTCGAACCATAGAATTTCTCAATTCTGACACAAGGTGCTTATTAGATCGAATGTACTTATTTGATCTAAGAGAATTATTTTGTTATATCCAGACTAATATTAGTCCAACCCATTTCATAAATAAAATGTGATCAATTAACCAACTAACAAAACTACTTGTTACAAATAACACTGTTTGGTATTGCAATTTAACCGTGTTTTTGAAAAATTTTGAATTTATTTTTTAGCTTCAAATTAATTTTTTTTATTTTTTTAGATCATTTTGATATACTGATATAAGAAATGAATTTTAAAAAATAAAAATAAAATATTATTTTAATACATTTCCAAACAAAAAACATTTTGAAAAGCAACATCTACCACACTCTCAAACAGACTCAAAGCAGTTGAAATGTTGTGCAAGTGTCCCTGACAAATTTCATGCTAGGTCTGTAAAATCGATAACCATGTTCCTACTCGTGCTTTAAATCCAACTTCAAAAATATATCTCTACATAATCCATAGCTCGATTTGATCTATTTTCACTCTCGAACTTGCCAAGGACCTGTTTGCTGAAGGCAAACTGTGATACATTAGACGAGTAGATTAAAGAGGAGATGCAATAATAGTTAATAGTTAATCCATTTAAAGAATTGGATGAGGGATTAAAGAGGAGATGCAATAACTTCAAATCATAACTATTGAAAGTTCAACCAAGCAGCATCAGAAAGATGCATATCCCAAAGGCCTTAACAACTGACACTAACAACTTTATGTTGTGGAGCTCAGATATAAATCTCGAGGAATAGTGCAGACAGATAATACATCATTTACGTCACAAGCAAATGCAAATAGTGAATTTCACAAGCAAGTTTATACCTGTAACAGCCCGGTATCCAAACCAACAACTGTTAACGTTTTCCCACAAGTTATGTTGATCTGCTCCAGGAAGCATCCACCTTCCCTGCCTTTCGAGACTCTCGTAGAATACCTACAAGCATTCCTTTTCATAATTACCATTTAACAGAGATTTGAAGCAATTGGATTAAAAAAGGTTATCATCTATCACAATCCAAGAAAAAAAAACCATTCGCATTTCCGAAGACGGGTACCAATTGCGTGAGTAAATACCAGGGGATTTTCTGTGGTGGGAAGAGCCTGCTTGCCTGCAAAAGATACATGTAGGATTGTTGCTACCTTTTGATTTCAATGAAAATGTAATCATACTTGATTCTATCATAAAGAGTCCATAGTAAGCTTTTGCATAACAGTTTAATTTTCACATGATCATGAACCAAGTGTCACCAGAAATCCATTTGACAAGTACGAAAAAGTGTACATCAAGGCTTCCCATAATTGAAAGTTTCGTGGACCAAGGAAAGAGATTACAAAATGATAAAAACAGGAAAAAGAAAGAGATCTTACATTCTGGGTGAGGGGATCATCTTCTCCCAGCTCACTAATGTTCATCACAAACCTTGCCTTGTAAATGTTAGCCACCTTCTCCATCTTCATCAATAACAGGATATCCAGTCAAACTAGGTACAGCGTATGAAATATAAAAAAGAAACACCCTCCGGTGATTTGACTAAACCTGAGTAAAGTTAACTAAACGTAAACTCAGAACATAAACACCAACTACTTCCTATGACATCAAATAAGGATACACACCAAATCTCTTTACCACAAACAGAACCAAACCGGTAATGCCAACACAACCGAGACAACTGAGAAAATTGTAAAAGAAGCCCACAAGGAAAAATAACGAGAAAAGTTGAACCTATGATTTCATTCAAGAAATTTGGATGATGAAGCCAAGATCATTTAACATGTGAAAAAAGGGAAATAAGAACAGAATCCAACCTCCATTAGTAACATTAGGAATTGGTAATTATTATGATAAATTCTAAAATACAAGGAAGCGTGCTTCAACGTTCAACGAAGAAAAGAAGAGAAATTGACCTGTTTGAGAAGAAGGGCTCGTTGTTTAAGGGGTCTATATCCTCCTCTAACACTAAGAAAGTAAACATCAAGAGGTGTTCTAGTGCCTTTTCTGCTATTATAAAGGGACGTTTGAGGCTGATCCAAGTTGAGAGCAAGGTAGAAGGCAATAAAGAGAGAAACTTGCAAAACAAAAGTACAAGCCCAAGATCGTTTCTTTTCCATTCTCACACAAATTTCTCTAAATCCCACTTCTCTTCTGCTGATAAATTCTTGTTGATCACAGTTTACTTGCGTAGATCTAAAGCTTGTACTTGATATGATTAAGGAGAATCCAAAGAAATATAGTTAGCAAGATGGTACGGGCGTTGTTCCCAGTCCACTGTAAAAACCTGTTTTAACTTTTAATTCATTAAATTTAAATGAAGAAAATTAAGTTTGCAAATAAATTATGTGAAAAAAATAAATGAATGAATTTTGCATTAAATTAAAAAATCTTAAGAATTCTGCCATAAAAATTATTTTAATCACATAACTTATATTCATTGGATGACGCTGCCCCTAATCTTCAAATCTGTTTTTCCATGATACATCAAAGTATTGTTTTATGGCTGAGACTTGATTCCAACTCTTTAAAACTTAATATAGAGAATGTTTAGTCGGGAAGAGTTGGTTTCTTATGATTTGTTTGTTTCTCTTTTTGTTGCTCTTCCATGTTTCATGCAATAGTTTTTGTGCTTTCCTTTCCTCTACTTGTTCATCTGATATAAGTTAGGCTATTATCTTTATAGTCTTTTCTTTAATAAAATTTCAACTATTAACCAAAAAAAAAAAAACTTATATGACTATACCATTTAAAAGAGTGAATATTAAAGCTAAATTATGATTATGAGAATTTTAACATTATCACACATATATAATTTATAAGTACCAAATATTTTCTTATATTATATATCAAGAATAAATTTGGTATCGACTTATAGATTGTATATATAATCTTAAAATCTCCATCATCACAATTTAGCCGTTAATAACTCACATGTGATAACTAAGAGTGTTATTTTAAACCTTTTATTCATTTTTTTTTAGTATTCAATATAATATTTTTTAATAAATGATTTTAAATAATGCATATTAAAATATAAATTATTAATTCTCCTACCCCCTTCCCTTGTCAAATAATAAATGAATGGTAGTTAAATTGACCATTTGTTACCGATCCCATAACATAGAAGGTTTTAAAATCACCTGATAACATAATGAAAATGATAATTTTTAACTAAGAAATCATTTGCTATTGATATGATAAATTTGATTGGAATTCTTTCATTATATTTAATTAGATATTAACGTATATATTGTCACCGACCAACTCAACCCAATAGCTTAAGTTTTTAGGTGAGGTCCCAAGATATGATTTATATTATTTTCTAACACACCTCCTCAAGTGAAAGTTCATTGGGTTTAAAACTTGCACAGATTTACATTACCTTGTGCTTGATTTTTATCAAATATATGAGGGTGATGAGATTCGAACTCATAATCACTTGATCATCAAGGCTCTGATACCATGTCACAGAACTAACTCAACCCAATAGCTTAAACTTTTAGGTGAGATCCCAAGATATGATTTATATTATTCTCTAACATATATGAATAATATTACATTTTAGTATACAATTTGTTTAGAATTAAATAATTGCTTAATCTAAAATCGAATTAATAAAAATACTTTGTAAATTATACAGAATAAATTGATAAATTATTAATTATAGATTTTTTGTTGATATTAGTAGGCCTAAATTGATCTGTAATTATGATAGCACGTTATTTGTTTTTATTTTTTTAAAAGAAAGAGTCATGTTCAATTTATATGCTATATTTGAGCAATTTAATATTTAATATTTAGTTTATTTTGTAATGTAATTGTAATTTGTAATGCTTCCAGCAAGTAATGTTACATGGTTAATGGAAGGATGGCATACAATTTTATTTGCAGTGCTTTGGCCCTCGAGCATGAGGAGGGAGGGTGATTCATGTAACTGTCGGCCGGCGGTGAGACTCTATGAATTGCGCTTAACACTTTCTTCAACACGAGTGAGGGCATCCGTGAATATGTAGAGGTGACAAATCATTAACTAAAAATCCAGCAGACACAACATCAGAGTCATCCATTAACTAAAAAAGGGGTGACAAATCACAGTTATGTGTTTATCAGTAATGAAAAGAACAGGATGCTTCACCATGCGCACTGGTTCTTCAGTTCTTATGCGTGCATTAGGAGAAGCAAGCGTGGATTCAAAAGGGATTTCCAGGCCTTACTCCTCTGAACTCCTCCCGTTCTTTGTGAGTAGGCATCCTAACTATGCCTTGATCCAGCTAGAGAATTGTTAATTTTGCAATCCATTGAGTTCAATTGCCAAAAACAAAACCAATCCATTTAATTCAGTAATCAATATTAAAATCCAAAACCAATCAAGATCGGAATGTCACGACATACCATCACGAGTAGCTTTGCAAAGAGTGCAGTTCCAACAAGATTGATAATATCATGGGCATAGTTGCAGTGTCAAGAAATGACATGGATTCTGGAATCTGGACAAAAATGTCGTTTTTTTTTTCAAGTTCTTCTTTGACCTCCTTATTTTCTCCAATTCCGTGATTCTTCTCTTCAATTTTTCCTTGGGACCATCACGGGACACTATTGTATGCAAGGTGTCTCCCAAATGACATAATTGCTTTCCTCAACCCTAAACCAATACCACCATACATTATTTTTCAAGACCGATCACGCAAATGATTCAGCCCCAATTGAAAAGGAGAGAGAGAGAGAGAGAGAGAGGTGTGCCTTGGGTCATGTACAGACCTCCGTTGCCGTGAGTTCGAGGTTTTCTTTAGGGTTTTAATGATCTGAGAACGAGATGCAAGGGAAGGAGAAAGCTCTGATTTTTGTACTATTTAGCGGGCTGTATGCATATTTAATTGATCTAAATTTAACAAAACCTTATTTCATAAAATTTATATCTAGTTGAAGTAATTTATCAATTTAATTAATGTAATTTATTCCTAATTAATATAAATTCAACAAAATCCTAACCGAATAAAAAAAAACTTTAAAATAATCAATAAAACCCTAATGCATCAAATCCATACCTAATTGAAGTAGTTATTATCAATTTAATTGATGTAATTTATACCTAATTAACATAATTTCATCTAATTAATCTTAATTCAACTAAACCCTAGTATTATTACCAAAGTCCTAATTCATCAAATCTTTGTCTAATTAAAATAATCTATCAACTTAATTGATGTAATTACTTTCACATTCAAGGGCATGGTCCATGTTAATTTTTTTCTTAAAATATTTAAGCGTTGCAAATGTTTTAAAGAAATAACTAAATTTAATAACTTGAGTTATAATTCTAACCGGTTAATTAGCCTAGAAAAAGTTTAATCAAAACTCGTTGATTTTTTTCTTAAAAAAAAACAATGTCATTTTTAAACATTTATTAAAAACAAATTTGACCTAAGTTAATCTATGTCAACTTATCTAACTTGTGACCTAGAACTCGAATCAAGTTTGAAAAGTATGTGATAGATAACTTTGAAAACTAGTAACACAGGTTATTAGAACAGAAGCATTATACAAAAAAAAAGTTTTAATTCTTAACAAATCAAATGTCAAATGATAAAATAAAAAAAATACATAAAAGGATCTAAAATAAAAAAATAACAATTAAAAGAATGAAGGTGAAAATCAAAATAAAAAAATAAATTAGAGGGAAAGAACAATTTTTTAATCGAATGGTTAAATTGAAAACAAAAATATAATAAAAGGACAAAAAAATAAAAAGAACAAGGACCAATTTATAGCCTCGACCAGGTTGAATAAGCCGGTTTTATTTTAATGAGACGATAAAAAATTAGCAATGACGGTAAACATACATTTTCTTTTTAAAAAATGGGTGAGTCAACTCGAGTTAAACAACAAAACTTATAACCTAGGTAATAAGATTTGGATAACCCAACAAATCACTTATTTAAAACCCGATCTGACAATTTGACACGTGACCAGGGTGATCCAAGGTCGAGGCCTAGGCTGGGCTGGTATCCAACAAAAATAGGGGGATGATTGATCTGGTATAATCTAGTAAAAAAAGGGTTGACCCGCGACCCAATTAGCCCTTGAGAAACCTACTTAAAATCTTTTAACCTTTTTTATTTTATTTTTTTCAAAATGTTGTCATTTTTATATGTTTATAAAATATAAAATGGGTTGACTCGAGTTATCCAACTTGACACAGGTCAACCCACTTGACCCGTGACTTACCCTAGGTCGCCCCTCGGGTCGGGTTTGAAAGCTATGTTATATATAACTTTTAAAACTTGTGACACGGGTCATTACACCGAAAGTATCATACATGAGAAACCTAGACGTTTACAAATCAAATGTCGAATGATAAAATTTTAAAAACAAAACTCACACGAAAAGATTTAAAATAAAAAATAACAATTAAAATAATGTGGTTGAAAATCAAAACAAAAAACAAATTAGAGGGCAAGAACAATTCTTTGATTAAAGGGTTAAATTGAGAACAAAAAAAACACAAAATGAAAAAAAAATCAAATGTATGAGGACCAAATAAAAAAAATAAAACACAACAAATTAGGATTGAATGAAGAAATTAAAAACCATAAAAACCTTAACCAAAAAGCCAAGGAAAAAACTGAAATTAAAAGAAGAATGACAAAATTGAAAAGACAAATTAGAATTGAGGATTAAATTGAAAATAAACAAAAACTTCACAAAAGAATCAAGAAAAAAAAAAGAGAAATCAAAACAATAAGGACTGAAACGGAAAAGATAATATATGCCAAAGTGGAATTGAAAAACTAAATTGAAAATAAATAAAAATATCAAAAACAAAAATTAAAAAAATAAAGACTGAAATTAAAATAGCAAACAAAAAAAGAACAAGCCTATATATTTTTGGGAGGGGATCGAGAGAGAGGGAAAGAGAAGGCCAATAGGTGACAACACACGTTGCACCTGGTAAAAATGACGCGACAATTCATTCAACAACAAGATAGAAGGGCTTGTTCGAACAACCTTGTATAATTATTAAATGACGAATAGGTCATGTAAAAAGACCAAGATACCCCTAAAACAAAGGCTTGTGATTTTTTTGGAAATGTCAAAAGCATCATTATATTATAATGTTGAATAAAAAAATGTGTCTATAGCTGCAAAAAGTTTATCTTTGTAATGTGTCTATAGCTATAAAAAAAAATTGCCTTTGTTTTAGTAATTTTTTTATTTTCAATGAAAGATTGAAAAACAAAATTCATTTGTTGAAAACAATAATGAATTTTGTCAACAAAAAAAAAGAGGAATAAATACATCAAGAATAAAACTATTTTTCATAATAATCAAAACCATAATTTGTAATAGTCATCTTAATATTCTTATATTTTTTATAATCTAATTATAATATATTAACTTTATTTTATTAAAATTAAAATTTATCATAAAAAATTTATATTGCTAATTTTAAAAAATATTTATATTAGATCATTTATTATAAAAATTGAAACTAACTAAATATGAAAATATAAAAAATATTCTTTATTAAATTCATGACACTAACTAAATATATAAAAAAAACATTTTTTTACTAGATTTATGACAGTAAATAAATATAAAAATACAAAAAATAATATTTTTAGGATGCTCAAAAGTGTTTCTATATAAAAAAAAATATATTATTCATGTTTTTTTTTCATTTGAAAATAAAACTGTGAAAAACTTTTATTGAAAAACTATAGAAAACCTTTAAATTGTGTTTTTCAAACTCAATATTTCTAATCTTTTTAATAGGAAAATATTGAAATTGAATATAAAATTTTAGTTTTTCTTTTCTAACTTCAGTTTTTTATTTTAACTTACAGTATCAGTTTAGAGAGTCTCAAAATTTTATATTTGTTGTCTGCTTATAAATTTTATCGTTTCAACATATAAGATTCCTAAAAATCTTTTAAATAATAACAAGAATGACATTCCCTCAATACATAAAAATCAGATACCAAATGCTACAATAAAAGACCTTTTTTTATCAAGAAAGAAATTTGTGAATTTTTTTCATTAAAAAATAAAATAAAATAAAATAACAAAATTGGAAGCCATAATACTATAATTACTATTTTGCTCTTTAAATAAAAATTGATAAATTAATTTTATCCCTGGACATAAATCACTATTCATCATAATAATATAATTGCTATTTTACCCTTTCAATAAAAAAATTAATGAACTTGCTAGGGGTAATAAGATTTTTTCTGCATGACATATTTGTCATTATGAGATTAATTGGAAATTATTTGGTCTTTTGACATTTTAAAAACACAATGAATAAAACTATATTATCCTTAAAAACATAATTTGTTAAAAGGTTGATTGGGGGAAATTGATCTTTTATATTGTGAAAGCATAGTGTAAAAACTATTATACTTTTAAGAGCAAAAATCTTCAACTTGTAACTAGGAGCATTTTTATATTTTCAAAATGGTTTTTTAGTAATTAACAATTTGACTTAGGAGCAATTTGGTCTTTTCATAAATATAATTATTAATTTAAAAAAATTAGTGGTTGGTGCGTGCAACGCACACATCATCAAGTGAGCGACGCGTAAAGTGTTATCTCACATCCAATCATCATTGGAAGCTTCTTGTTGTGATCTTCTTAGTGGTATGGTGCGTATACACAACATCATATTAATTGGGCTCTGGTGGACTATAACAACTCCAATTTTAGGAATAATAAGGCATTTCAACAAAACATTTACATAAACCTGACCATATAAAAATTTATTCATAAGGTAAAAAGAACTTCACGGTAAAATAAAATAATCATTCAAGATTAAAACATTAAATAATTTCCTAAGAAATATTCCAAACCAAAGAAAACAAATACATTAACTAATATTGACTAATTGTACAAGAAGAGTAAAATTCATAATAAGAACAAAAGAATTAATATATCTAACCATAAGATATATAATATTTACCAAATTCAGTTAAAGAAGTCTAATTCATTACATAGTTTTCCAAAAGTTAAACATAGAAGCTTTAGTCTACAGTTACATCAAAAATTTACATAAATGTGCGTCTAGTTATCTATAACAAAATAGATATGTCTCCAGCTAAAATTATTATTCTTATCGCGAGTGAGATATACCTATAAATTAAATATATAAATCTAAATTACCTCTCAAATGAAAATTCTAAATCTTAAAAATTAAAATATAGTGTCTTACTTTTTCATCACATTATTTTGTATCCTTAAGATGATAGTTCTAATATCATCATAATCTAAGTTAATATTACTAGCATCTAAGTTTCCGGTAAGCAAATCAAGATCTTAATGATATCGATATCAACATAAACTTGTTGATATTTTTAGCTTCCATGATTCAAAAGAAAAACACAAACACCAAGTAATGTCAATATCAACATAATTCATGCTTATATCATTAGTCTCTAAGTTTTCAATAGGCTAATCAAGTTCTTATTAATACCGATATTAAAATAACCTTATCGACATCATTAACTTTCATGATATGGTAGAAATACACAAACACCAAGTAATGATAATATCAACATAATCCATGTTGAAATCATTAGCCCCCAAGTTCCTAGTAGGCTAATCAAGTTCTTGTTTATAAGTTTCCTTTATATTTCTTTTTTTAGAACATAACCAAAATAATAATAATTCAAATATGTATCTACGACTTTCATAGAACATACCCAAATTATCTTTTTTCTCAATTCTTATTAGTGAGAATGAATTGAGGAGAAATCTGTTTGACGTATTGATTATGAACCTCTCGCACCTTGAGATCTAACCGGAACAATAACTATTGTCATCAACCAAAACGTTTTATTATCACCATTTTATATCGACTCTTGGACCCATATAACATGCTACTCAATTAATTTTATATAATTATCATATTTTTACGTTAAATATACCAATAAAATTTATTACATCATTCCCACGTGATTTTGACAAACCTTTACATAGAATCTCGAGAAAAAAATTTCATTCAACACATCCCTTAAAATATAATTGTTGACTACGCATATATTTTATACGATAATACCTAATCAATTTTAAAATTACTCATTTATTCAATGACCTTTAGGCCGAGGCTTAAATGCCAAAGAAATCGTAGATTTCTAGTTATTTTTTCTTCAAGTTTTTGCATGAATTCATAATTATAGGATGAAAACAAACTTACATATCCTATAAATAATCAATTTGAAGAAGACATCCCTCCCCTTCCTTGGTGCCTCTAGGTCGGCACCAACACTAAAAAAATAGGCAATTATTTTTTTTTAATTGCTTCAATTCTAACTTGTCCCAATAATTAAATATGCATGTTAACATGATTCCAAAGTAAATTAAACAATCCAAGTAAGAATTTCTCAAATCCCTAATTCCTTCCATACACAAAAATATTCAAAAATTCAAAAATAAAATATATATACAATAATTGAACCAAGACAAGAGTTTCTCACCTTTTAATATCAAGACTTAACGTGAAAAGAATGGAAGAATTGCTTGATTTTCTCCCCTCTTTTCTTTTTTCCTTGTTTTCCCCAAATTCTTCTCCTTCTCCTAAGTTTAATTCCTCTCAATTTGTATAAATACCCTTCCTAAAACTTTCAATTCTCCTTTTTACTTCTTAATCTACTTATTTTTGTGAGATTTTATGGATGAAAATTGAAGAAAAGTTTGAAGAAGCCAAGAGGCTATTTATACTTTGAGGAAAGTCTCCAAAATTACTACATTTCTCTAAAAGTTTATTTTAAGAGTTTCTTCTTTAATCGAGTATCCTCGATCTATTTTGATAAATAACTATACTAAAAAGTTTTAGTCCTTGAAACCAGATTTTAAATTATCTTGCGTCACCCTTAATATTTATTTTACTTATTTTATTTTATTTTTATTTTAGGGTCTTTACATGGATTCTTTTCTTCAACTTCTTTTCTCTATCTTTTTCGTGCTAAAATATAAAGGTAATTACTTTTTTTATATTTTTTTTTCTTCAACTTATCTTTCATCATTTGATTTCATTTAATTTTTATATTGAATTTGGTCATCATTGTTTTCTTTTGATTGTTGTTTTTTTTTCTCTACCTTATTGAGTTTTATTTTTAATTTCATCCCTCAACATTTGATTTCAAATTATTATATTAAATTTAATCCTCATTCTTTTTATTATAATTTCTTTTGTTTCAGGGCTTTTTTATTATATCTTTTTTTTTTAAATTTCATCCCTCTGATTT
>Ga0307517_10005929_pt1 | contig 18230 bp, 8 predicted proteins | sample 23_EM_MG_FD_194515 | JGI IMG/M metagenome (GOLD analysis project Ga0307517, IMG submission 194515) | Populus trichocarpa ectomycorrhiza microbial communities from riparian zone in the Pacific Northwest, United States - 23_EM | ecosystem: Host-associated > Plants > Roots > Unclassified | place... | reverse complement strand
GCATTCTTAACCAAACACATTAAACTACTTTTTGTTCAACCTCAATTTCAACCACAGTTTTAACCAAACACCTATTTTTTCAAATCAACCTCAACTAAAAGTACTTTTTATAAAATAACTTTTTTCAAACCACAACTACAACAGCTACTGCAATACCAAACACACTCGAACACTTTATGTTCCTTCACTTTCTCTCTTATAATGTGATATTTTATGTTGATATGTTTGTTTTGACTTCCACTTTTATTATTCTTAGAAAAAAAAACTACAGCTAAATTATCACAATATATCTTTATTGGCCTTGATATAAAATTGAAAACTTTAAGACCAAAAATAAAATTCCTTCACCAGATTGCATGTGTTGTTGTTTTATAGCATGCAATGAGTTATGCTTCCATAGTAAACAAAACAATAATAGTTTATTTAATACTTCTCCAAGATATAGCTCATTCAACAAGAAGAAATATGTATCTTGAAGTAGACTTTCTTGTGTTTACGTAGTCAACAAAATCCGATTCTGAATAACCAATCACCTCAAGGTGATTAGTATATCTTTAAGTCAACTTGTAATCCCTGGTTCCTTGTAAGTACATGATGACTTTTTTAGTAGCTTTCTAATGACTCATTCCTGGATTGCTTTGGAACCTTCCCAACATTCCTATTGTAAATATCAAGTCAGGTTATGTACAGACTTATGCATACATTAAACTCTAAAATTGTAAATACATAGGGAATATTACTCATCTGTTCTTTTTCCAATTTATTTTATGAGCATTGATTCTAATTGAATATGTACCATTTGATAATTGGTGCTACTATGGAATTTGACATTTTAAACATTTCCAAAACTTTTTCAATGTAGGTCTTTTGAGACAATTGTAATGTTCTTTGAGATTTGTCTTCATGAATCTCTATGCCAATGACTAAGAGGCTTCACCCAAATCTTTCATATTAAAGTTTTGAGAAAAAAAATTATTTTGTTTCATGTAGCAGACCCAAGTCACTACTTGCAATCAAAATATCATCTATATATAGAACAAAAAAGATATATTTTCCCTTATTAACCTTAAGGTATATACATTGATCAACAATGTTCTCAATAAAATTGTATAAGACTATAACATTATAAAATTTAATATACTACTATCGGGAGGCCTGTTTTAGTCCATATGTAGATTTCTTTAGCTTACAAACCAAATGGCCATTTGTGTCATCACAAAAAACTTTAGGTTAATTCATATATACCTCTTCATCTAAATCTCTATTTAGCAATGTTGTTTTCATATTCATCTGATGTAGCTTTAAATCAAAAAGAGCTACGAATGCCATTATTATTCTAAATGAATCCTTTTTAGAAACTGGAGAGAAGGTTTTATGGTAGTTTACGCCTTCTTTTTTTAGTATAATCTTTAACCACAAGTCTAGCTTTATATCGCTCAATATTACCAGAAGCATCTCTTTTGGTTTTATTAACTCATTTATAATTAATGACTTTAGTTCCTTCTGGTAGTTTGATGAGGTCCTAAGCTTGATTTTTATACATAGACTCCATTTTTTTCTTCATAAAATTATACCACATAGTAGAGTTTTCTCAATCCAGGGCTTATGAAAATAAATTTAGATCATCTTTAGATCTAACATCAAAGTCATACTCTTGAAAGAATACAACATAGTCATTAAAAATTATTGGTCTTGTTCCTGAAGATCTTTTTAATTCAATTTTCTCATGTGGGTTTACCTTATCATGAACTAATTGCTCATGAATTGGTTGTTGTTCAATATTATCTAAATGATTTTCTTGAACAATAACCAATTGTCTTTTATCTTTATACAACTTAGTTGAATATTGTGTTTCCTCAAATTCTATCCTTATAAAAAAAAATTACTCTCGTTAAAATTGATATCCTCACAAAATTTAACATTTCTTTCCTCTACTATTCTTGTGTTATGATAAGGATAATAAAACATATATCATTTAGAATTTATTGCATAATTAACAAAATATTCATTGGTTGTTTTTAGGTCCAATTTCTTTAGTTGAGAATTATAAATTTTTACCTCACCAAGACAACCTCATATATATGTATGACTTAAATTGGGCTTCTATCCATTCTATAATTCAAAAGATGTTTTAGACATAGCTTTGGATAAAATTCTATTTAAAATATACATAGCAATCTTTAATGCTTCACTCCATAAGGATAATAGTATATTAGAATTACTAATCATGCTCCTTACCATGTCCATAAGTGTATGGTTCCTTCTTTAAGTTATATCATTTTGTCGTGGTATGCCAGACATTATATATTGTACAATAATACCCTCTCCTTTAAGGAACTTTATAAATGGACATCATATTTATCTATTTTTTATATATGTACCATAATATTCTCCATCTCTATCTGACCTTTCAATCTTTATGGTCATTTCATCTTGTTTCTCTACCTTAGTCTTATAGGTCTTAAAAGCATTAGCTTAAACCTCATTAAGTAACAGATAGATAAATAAATCTAGATTGATGATTAATGAATGAGATATAATATCCCTGACCATTCAAGCATAGAGTATTAAATAGTCTGCAAAGCTCAATATATATGATTTTTAAAATTTCTAAGTTCCTCGTAACACCTTTAGTGGTCTTGTTAGTTTGGTTTCCTTTTATACAATTTACACAAGTACTAAAATCAGTGAAATTAAAAGTGTTTAAAACTTCATAATTCACTAATCTTTTAATTCTTTCAATAGAAATGTGACCTAATTTTGTATTCCATAACATAGAGGAATCCTCATCAATTTTGCTCCTTTTAATACCAAAATCAACATGTATTGATACATAGTTGAGCTCAAAAGTGGGGTTTAGATCAATTCTATATAAACCATTAATTAATGTTCCACCACCAATAAAATTTTTATTTTTTAAAATACTAAAAATATTTTCATAAAAAAATACATAATGAACATTATAGACTTTAGAAATTGAAATCAAACTTCTAAAAAGGATGGAACATAAATGATATTTTCCAAATCCAATATAAGTTCAGATTTTAAAATTAATCTAAAAGTCCCCACAACTTTAACATCATAGTGCATCCGGTTTCCTAAATAGATGTCTCCTTATTTTCCTTTGGCTTTTTTAGACTCAAAAGGCCCTATATGATAATAATAATAATATAGATTGTAGAACCAAAACCAATCCACCATGTATTACTAGAAGCCTTAATGAAAAAAGATTCATGACATACTAAAAATTGACTTTACCTTTCTTTATAAGTCACTTCTTATACTTACGGAAATCTTTTTTTAACATGTCACCATTTCTTATAGAAAAAACATTGGTTAATTTTGTCAATGTTGCTTTTATTAGCCTTATAGCTACAATGATGAGTTAATTATGCTTTGATGATAGCATAAACATTGAATATTGATGTTATTAATTAAGTAATATGCTATCTGTCAATAATAAAACATTGGTTTGATATAGTTTTGATGAATACTTGAATATATTCATGCATATATGTATGTCATATTGATTAAGTAATATGTTATATGTCAATAACCAATTTATTAATTAAGAATATGTTATATGTCAATAATAAAACATTGGTTTGATATAGTTTTGATATATGCCATGAAGCTTTTAAATGTCATGCTATAATGCTTAAGTGATTTAATAAGTTGATGCCAATATACTATATGAAACATACTTGTGTTCCACATGCATTAATCTTGTTTTTAATTGTTAAGCGAAACATAATTCATATATATTATATTGCACACTTTTGTGATGATTTAAACATGATTACAACATTAAAAATTTCATCAAACAAGTAAGGAAATGATTTATGAAGGTCAAGAACAAAAAACTTGTAAATATAATGATTATCGATTTCGCTAATCAAGATTTTGTAATAAAATTTTGCCAAATAGCACTCAACTTATTTAGGATACATTGTAATATCCACACAATATAAACAAACCCAAAAGGACCAAAGAAAACCAAGAAAAGAAAAAAAAAACACAAAAATAGGACAGAATTGGACATAGCCAAAACGGTCTGATCATTTCTTAAAATAGTCTAGCTATTTATCAAAATGACTAGTCTATTTCTGGAAAATTTCTAAAAACACATGGGGTTCTTCAAAATAGTCTGACCGATTCTAAAACGATCCAATCGATTCTCCAACAGGTAAAAAGCTATCTCTAACGATTAGTTTCATTTCTAAACCTATAAATAGTCCTTCCCTTAACCAAAATAGGTGTGGAACTCCTAAGGCAAAAACCCAAGCATACTCCTAAAAAATAACTTCTAACACCCCTGTTTCACTTGTAATCATAAAAAAAAATGTTAAGTGTGAATTGGCAAAAATCCTCCAAATAAGCTTAATTATTATTCCAATTTACACTACTAAGAGAGTATTGTGGAAAGTGTAAGGGACACTCTAAACACTTGAGAAAGTCTCTTAGAGACTAAATTGTGAGTGGTTTAATACTTGTTTTTCAACAAGTATTGATATAAGGTTTTCTAATCTTTAGCCCGTAAAAAGTTTAGGGATAACAATTTGATCTTTAGCCTATAAAACGATTGGGTTTGCTACTTTACCTGGAAAAAGATTGGTTTGATCCTAAGCTCATAAAAAGATTGGGTTTGATCTTCTACCTATAAAAATATTGTGTAAAGTTTAGGTTTCACTTGCTAAGAAGACTGATGTGTGATAGTGGAACTCTTAAATGGAAGCTCAAGAAGAGGAGTATAAGGTTTTCCAAACCTCTATAAAACTTAAGCATCCTCTCTAAATTCTAACTCTTTAATTATTGCATTTATAATTGTATGCTATTAAATAAAAAAGTTTTTAAATTGTATTTTTACCTTTCATACCTAATTTACTCTCCTCTTAGGTGTTATTGTTATCTTAATCCTAGAACAATAGCTTTATTGGCATATCACAATATTTCTTCACTTTAAAAGTCATTTTACCTTTCTTGTCATTTGTTTTAGTTTGAGAAACCAAATGAGCACTTCTAGGTCTTTAAAGTCTCAATCTCCTTTTTTCTTGAACACACATGGTCAATAATTCATTGACTAACCATTTTTCTTTATGTGTTTTATAAGAAATCTTAAACATATCATATTTTGGAGTTTAAATTGAAATAAATCAAGAATGAACAAAAAATTCAACCTCCAAGGACTTCAATTGAGTAGCAATGTCCTTTATTTCCATAATATGCTCGTGCATACCTTTAGAATAGTAAAATAACATATATGAAAGCCTTTTTATTAAGAATGAGCAAATTGTTTCTTTATGGCTTTTAAAAAATCTTTTTCCCTAGAGCATTGAATGATGAAACCCTTAATACTCTTACTTATGCGAGATTTTATAAGCATTAAACTTAAGTGATTTGAACGTTTTCACTGCTTATAATCAGTCTTTTCCTGAGCATTATTTAATTCAGTGGAGATGGGTAATTCATCCACATGTAATGTTAAATCCAAATCCACACACCCTAATACAAAATGGATATTCTCCTTCTAATCAATAAAATTATCACCATATAACATATAAATACTAGATGTATCAATATAAGCAGTAGCAAAAGTTCTAATAACCAAGAAAATATTTTAATGCTATGAAACATATATTTTATCTGAATTAACCAATGTCAATATAGTACTAAATTTCAACCTTCATGGGACGGATCATACATAGAACTTACTAATTCTTTAATAATAAGACTAAGAAATAAAAGACTAAGAATAAAACTTATTCACACAAAAGGGCTTAGAATAAAATTCATATTTAATGTCAATTTATTATCTTATTCCAATTAAATCCTAAAAATAACAACCTTTCAGTAGGCCAAGTCATTACTTTTATAAAATAATTGAAATTAAGCTATGTACTAAGAGCACATTAATTTAATAAACATTAACATGATCATCAAAATAACTTAAGATATCGTGGCTGCTCCTAAGTTAATTATCATCACAATCTCAACATGGCATGATTAATTATCAGCTAAAAATTTTAAGTTGATATACCTTAATAATCATGTAAACTATATCATGATTTTTCTTTAGTAATTGTCTACAAATAAATATATTAATAGATCTCAATAAAAGAATTATAAAAACTCCTTGCAGAGAGTTTCATAAATTTCATGGTCATAGATCATAATACTGTCCATAATAAGAAATTAATTTCTAAAATTAATAAAAAAATTAGGTATAAATAATTAACCAATAAGTACTATTAATCAGAATCATTAAATTCAGGATGCAAGAGTAGGTAAAAAATCTCAAACAATTTATCAATGCAACAATCAATAGTCTTGTGCCATAAATATTAAAACACTAAGATCTAGAGTCTTCACATATTTATGCTTTATACCATCATGATACAATAGACCCTAATAAACACTATTGACATGAGGAAATTCCCAAATAACTTGAGGACAAGGTGGTGTGGGGATTCCTTTGAATGTTGTAATCAACAAGGACAGACGTTGTTGATCAGGAGGGATGCCTTCCTTGTCTTGAATTTTGACTTTGACGTTGTTGATTGATTGTATCAAAACTCTCGACTTCGAGAGTTATGGTTTTTCCTGTTAAGGTTTTCATGAAGATCTGCATGTTTGCAGGGATTCAAGAAAACAGAGAAAGAACTTAGATTTTGAGAGTTGGTGTAAGAACGAATGTGCACTGAAGTGGTTTTCGAGGAGGCACTGTGTTTTTAAGAGGAGGTAGCTGCCTTGATGGAATGTAGTTGAATTCTTAAGATAGAAGGAAAGAAGAATCAGTCGAATCTTTCTTGTTATTATTAATTTCCACGTGTAAAGAACATTCGAGATAGAGGTGTTCACATTTCGGTTTGGTTTGAATTAAAAAATTAACTAAACCAAATTAGATTGATTTTAGAAAATATAGTCCGGACCAAACCGAAATCAAGTTCAAACCAAATCAGTTTGGTTCGTTTTTTTTATAAATAAAATCGGTAGATCTAATCCTGTATATGGGCTTTTTTTAAATATATAATATGATGGTTTATACTTTATAGCTCTTTTTAAACTATCAAGTGTTTCAATTTTTTTCTCTCTCTCCATTTATCAGCTAATATATTTATGTTTGTTTTTCCTCTCAAAATCAAAAAAATGAAATTATTTGCTTACATGAAATAATGAAGTCAGAAAAATCAATGACATCTAGAAAGTTGATAGTTTATTATTATTTGTTTGTTTGTGACTCACTGATTCCCACTCCTTGGTATTAGCTAAAAAACAAAAAAAATAGGTGCCGAAAGCAATTTGATGATCTTCATTTCTCAAAAGTTATACATCAACATCTACAAGGTCAGCCATAAATCTTGATATCCTTACGTATAATAAGCCGTGAGAGCTTTGGGTTAGAGGATCCACAATAACAAAAGGTAAATATCCTTGGTAGTTGTGTTCGGTTAAAATGCATAAAATTTAACTCAATAAACACAATATAATTACCTTCAAACAAGATGAGAGAACATAAAAGAAAAGCTAGGGAGATGGAGAGGTGGGTTTGTGTCCGGCTAGATAATGTGAAAAAAAAAAATGAGATGGATATGAGGCGCAAGAAGATGAAAAGGAAAGGAAGAATGAGAAAAGTATTTTTTAGGTGTTGGCTTTTTGTGATGGGGGTTATGTTAGGGTTAGGTTAATTTACACTTCTCTTGATTTTTATAGATATTCGGTTTTTTGGTTGGACCAGTTCAGTTTATCAGTTTCAGTTGTAAAACAGAAACCAAACCAAACCAAACCGGTTAGATTTTATGATTTTAAAAATCAGTTTAATTGGTTTTTCATCTCGGTTTGATTTTTTCAATTAATTTTTCTTTAGTTTTTTTTTATTGTCTTGAGTGATAGAATTTTTTAAATACCTCTAATTCGAGATACGTAAAGAACACTACTAGTTTCTACGCTAATTATATATTAAAAAAACAATTATATGTAAAGTTTCACAGAAACTTCGTGTATACCTGCTTAAACTTATTTGAATAAGAGTTAGATATTTTATGAATAGTTTATTGTTTAGGATAATGGATATTATTCTGCCTGTCTCGAAACCCAATCAATATTCAACCTGAATTAATTTATATCCATAAAGTTTTAAGTAATCATATTAATTATAATATTAACAACATTGAGAGAGTTTAAGGTTATTTCTATTTCGTTGTCCTTTTCTTTTCCTCTCCTTCGCTTTTTTTTTTTTTAGTTTGCATGTTGCTTTCTCTTCTAATGTTTTTGTTTTAATCCGATTTTTAACTCATCTAGGAAAAAAATATATTTAAACCAAAAATGAAAATATTTCAATTGAAGGTTAAAAAATATTAAAAAAAAAGAACGAAAAAGAAAAAAGATAAAAGAAAAAAAAAATACAAAAATGCAATCAAGGATGAGAATGTAGAGAAAAAGTGAGAAAATAAATGAAAATTAGAAAGCCATGGACTAGATTGAAAATTGTGCCTATAGTGAGGGACTATTTTATTACAATCAAAGCTGAAATTATGAAGAAAAATCGAGAAATGAGTGAAATTGACTAAATAATTAAAAAATTAAAAGTCAATGACTATATTGAAAAAGACTATTAAGGGACCATTTTAAGTGCAATCAAAGAAAAAATGAAAGAAATATTGAGAAAAAATGTTGAAATTAGTTGAAATAAAAAATAAAATTAGAAGGATAATAACTAAATTAAAAACAAAGTGCTAAAATTATGGTATACATTTTTTCTACTTATTTCAAATTATTAAAATTTTTAGTAAATTTTTATTTTAATTATTACCGTTTTTTATTTAAAAACCATGTTGGTAATAAAAAATTATGGGATCGTTTTTAAAAAGATCATGTTTTTTTATGATGATATTATCGATTTGTTTATGAAAAATTTTATGTATTAGCATGATATATATAATTTTTAAAATAACATTCTTATTAATATTGAATAAAAATAAAATATCTATATTCTTAGTTTTTTATTGTAATTTATTTTATATATTGTTCTTAGATTTATTGTTCTTATACTTTTTCATATTGTTGTAAAATGATAATCGATTTATGATTTTTTAATTAATATTTTTTTTTATGATCATAAGAAGTTTTGTCTTAGAAAACAATATTTTTCATTAAAAAAAATGTTTTCATGAAAACAAAAAAAGAAATGCTTGAATAAGAAATTAGATTTTTTTAATTAAAAATATATACCTTTTCCTTAATCGTTATAATTTTCAAAAAACTTTTTCTAGTTGTTTTTTGCTTTTTGTTCAATGAATTATGTTTTTAATAAAAATAATATTTTGTTGTAAAACAATTAAATGGATTAAAAAGACAATTTCAATAAAAAAATATAATTTTTCTCCATAATTTTATTTGTTATCTTTTATGCGAATATCCATTTTTATTATCTTATGATTAAATAGAAAATATATTAAAAAATATAGTTATTAAATCCAGTCAGGCCATGAACTAGGTCACTAGCTGGGTAGGCTATTCTGATTTAATTTGAGTCAATTCAAAATATCATTATTTTAGTGATTTTTAATTTTTTTTTGTAAAAAAAATGTTAAATTGATGTTGTTTTTTATTTTTTTTTTAAATTCAAATCAAGATTTGATTGGATAGACCGAGTTATTAATACACTTGCCAAATCATCAGGATCACACCATGTTAATTCTCACTTGATTTATTTTAGAACTTAATTTCAGGTCAGAACCTGGATTGACAAGTTACTATAGTAACCTGCTAGACCAAACTAGTTGCTTTTCAAAATAATTTTGTCTTGAAAATATATTAAAATAATATATTTTTATTTTTTTAAACTAATTTTTATATTAAAATAATATAAAAATATAACCTTTTTTAAAAAATTCAATTTTTTTTAATTTTTTTTAAGCAACCACGTAAACAAAAACAGTAACTAATTTCTTATCTTTGGATAAAAAAAAAAGCGCAAATTACAACCTCTTTTGAAGCTATAGTATCAAATTATTCCAAAGTTACAAAATCCTTTCTTTACTAGCTAATGAAAGAGAGAGAATATCAAGTAATAAAAAAGTGTTGCATTACAGGCTGTTGTTGTTCACCTTACTCGGAGTCGGAGAGTTGAAAATTGGAACCGGAAAACCGCTTCTTGCTAAATTATTCCCTTCAAATCACCACCATAAGCTCAAAACCAAAGAAATTCAACTCAAAATCCTTCTCTTCTCTCTTTCATTTCTTCTAACCGATAATAATAATAAAAACTTATAAAATGAGCGTGATTGACATATTAACTCGAGTAGACGCGATCTGCAACAAATACGACAAATACGACATTGAAAAGCAAAAAGATCTCAATGTCTCCGGCGACGATGCCTTTGCTCGCCTCTACGCCGCCATTGATTCTGACATTGAAGCGGCTCACCAGGTTTCGTCGATCTCTTTGTAATCAAATTGATTCCTTTCATGTTTCAAAATTAGTATCAACTCGTTGATTTAGGCTTTAATTAAATCAATTTATAGTTTTGCAGTGTAGTTTCTGTTAATTGGAAGGTTAATTACTGTATTTCTGCTTGCATTCTTGAATTTCGAGTGATTTGATCTATACAGAAAGCCGAGCTTGCTTCCAAGGAGAAAAGTAAGGCCTCTGCTGTTGCTATAAACGCAGAGCTTCGTAGAACTAAGGCTAGATTGCTTGAGGAAGTCCCTAAACTGCAGAGATTAGCCGTAAAGAAGGTTAGTTTTTGAAAACTCTTTCAAGTGATTTTCTCTGACTCGGTATACATTAACTCTCGAAATTGATATCACTCACGATTCCTCCGTAGTATACATGAATTTCTCTTTGATCGCATCGTTTTTCTATCATAAATTGGTATTTAGCATCCAAATTATACAATTGACAGCATCAGGGTTGGAGTATTGACAGGTTAAAGGACTTTCTACAGAAGAACTTGCTGCACGAAATGATTTGGTCCTTGCATTGCCAGATAGGATTCAAGCTATACCAGATGGAACTGCAGCTGCGCCCAAACAAACTGGAGGTTGGGGGACTTCAGCTCCCCGTGCTGAAATCAAATTTGATTCAGGTTATTTGTTCACTTGTATTGAAGCTGTGTTGAACTGTGAATAGTACATTTTATTTCTCATGATTCCTAAGATTGTTATGAGTGGGAAGGTTTTGAATCGTTTGTAGCTTATTTCAGTACTTAGGTAGTGATGTTTGATACTTTTCCTCCTTGTTGGCTCATGGTTCATGGATAATTAGTGTATTCTACTTATATATTTCCTTTGGGTAATAGATGGGCAGTTTGATAATGAATACTTTCAAGAAACTGAGACGTCTAGTCAATTCAGGCAGGAGTATGAAATGCGTAAAATGAAGCAGGTAAGTCATATAAAGTAGCAGTGTGTTTGTTTTTCATCTTATAATTGAAGGAAGTTGTTGGGCTCATGGTTTCCCTTGTTATTAACTTTGACATTCCCTCAGGATCAAGGGTTGGATATGATTTCAGATGGTTTGGACACGCTGAAGAATATGGCTCATGACATGAATGAGGTATTATTTTCAATAAATGTCTTATTTCTTCTCTCCTTTTGTGTGGCAAATATGTTGTAGCGTGGGATGTGCAAGCAAGGCTATTTGTAAGTGATTGTTGGCAGATAAGTAATTATCCATGGCATTTGAATTTGTTTGTGCTACGTGATATGTGCAGGAGATTGACAGACAAGTTCCTTTGATGGATGAAATTGACACTAAGGTGAGAAGCATTGCCGTATCCTTCTAAATTTTCAGTGCCACTCTGATGGAAATAGAGTTTACAAGAAGTGCGCCCTGTGCTTCCTTACAGGTGGACAAGGCGGCTGCTGACCTTAAGAATACCAATGTTAGACTTAAAGACACTGTTAACCAGGTGATTGAGCTTCGTCTTAACAAAGTTTGATTTTTTATTCTTCTGAGATGCATCCAGATTCAGGCTTATTTTTTAATCTGACACAAGTTTTCATTCTGTTCCAGTTGAGATCTAGTCGGAATTTCTGTATTGATATTGTTTTGTTGATCATAATCCTTGGAATAGCTGCCTACTTGTACAAGTAAGTTCCTACTACTTTCATAAGTAGTTTACATGTCCACATCATTCATATGCAATCAAATGTTCTGCTTAATATCTCCATTATGTTTGGGTGAACTTTCTTTGTTTCTAATTCCTTGTACATTGTAAAATCAAGCTTTTTTGTAGGATTTAGTAGAAAATATGTCTCGTCAATGCAATTCTTAAATTAGGATTCGTTCATGTTTGTTAGATCCTGGCTCAATGAGTATTTTATTCTGCTATGAACTGATGCTGTAGAATCCTTTTATCGGAAGTTCACGTTGTATAGCTAGGATGAACTAGCTTTAAAAGAAGTACCATGCTGGGAAATTTCTTGAAATGGGTCAAAGAAGAAGAGTGAAAATTTTACTTTCATTAACAAGTCAATTCAACTCAGCTTCATCCCACAGTTGGAAGCTACACAGATTTTTTCATTTAATTCTGTTGTAGGTGCTCTTTTTGTAATCTATTATAATTCTGTTGTAGGTGCTCTTTTTGTAATCTATTATCTCACTATATCATTTTTTGTCACTTAAAAATATGTCTTTTTTGGTTGAACTTGTATCCTCTTAAGTCCCAATATTTTAAGATATGTCTTTGTTACAAGTGTGTTCATAGCTTTATGATGCATATTGATACCGCATTGAAAATCACTGTCTCTTTACTCATCCTGAACAGGTGCCATCTTCATCTTCCATGGATGGACTTGTTTCTTGTCTAATCATTTCTAGCGTGTACAGCATCTGTTTTAACACCTTTATTTTAGCTATGTTAATTAGCATGTTAACTCTTACCATTTTTTTATTTATTGAGGTGGCATAAACAACAGGAATCCACTGGTTGAATAAGAACACACAAAGAAATCAAACCCTGCAGTGGCAACTCAAGTTCTCATTTCCATAATAAGAGCTGTCCAAATAGAGAGTATTTTAATAGGCACACCTCAATTTTATGAACTCTAAATAGGAAAGAAAACAAAAACAAAATCTTTATTGAAACATAAAAATATAGTTAAAATAATGAAATAAACATCTTAATTTCAATTGAGTTGGTCCTCCATCTGAAGCATTCTAATTTAATATTATTTCCTCCTCTTTTTTTTCTTGAGGTATGTATTTGGTTTATCCTGTCTGCCTTCTTCTACCTATATTATTGTTTATAGTTGTAGAGGCTTAGTGTCATCAATTGTTGAATCATCAGTTGATCAAGTATTGGATATTGTAACTAACTGATGAAACAATATGCTAAAAGACTAGATCAAGGACTCCATAATTTAGGGTATAACTCCTTCTCAGAGGTTTGTGCCAGAAACAATTTGATGTACAGGTTAAAATTAGGATCACCTATTGAATTCTACCATCTTAAAGAACACAAAATCTGTTTTTCATGTTTGTATTTCCAAATCTTTTGAGTGCATTTTGTTAATCTTGTCTGTCTTCTAGTTTTATAGTTTTAGAGGCTCTAATACCATTAGTTTTTGAGGTACAAGTCTACTAAATGAAAGTATGGATATTTGTGATGAATAATTGATGAAAAGGGTATGGTCAAGAACTAGAGCAATGAAGTTGTGAGAATTTGGAGATAACTGCCTTCTTAAGGAGGTTTAGCCACTTGCCAGAGACAATTTCATTTATGGATCTGTTACAATTACAATCACCTTTCCATTGGATTCTAAACTCTTGAAGGGCATATTGTATTTCAAATGCGTAATTTGGTCTTCATTGTATTGCTGTTTATATAAAATCTGTACAGTTGTTGACTGGGGTCATCTGGCATCTTGATGGCTATGTAATACATTTAAAGTGTAAACTGCAGAAAGGGGATGGTCCAACATCGACTTATTTTAATATCTTAACATGTTATATGCGTTTATATGATAACTTTAGTGTTGTTGGTTTCTGACCTGGTTATTTAGTTGGGGGTACATATGAGTTATGGGACCTTCAAGTTATTGATTTACCAAGAGAAACTAGGAAAGAATTTGTGCTTGGTTCTAAATTGGTATGATTTCTTGATTTACTATATTACCACTGGTCAGCTCATCTTTAGATTGCCCTTAAAAGTCAAATGTCCGGTCAGCTCTTCTGTTGTTTGTCAAGTGGGAAGTTTTTCTGAAAAAAGCATCTTCCTTTGCAGTGTGCTGAAGAAGTGAAGAAAATGAAGACTCTACCCCATCTACTTCCATGGTACGGCAGTGTTGGCTTTTTTCTGGTATAATCTTGTATTTGAGGACTTCAATGGCGCTTGTGTTTTCATTTGATTTGTTATCGTGCTGGGAGTAACTTCTCACACTTGAAAATGTATGTTTGTCATTCATGTACTTTTATCATATCTTAATATCTTGCAATTTGTTTCTCTCAGTTTGGGTATTTACGTGCTGAATCTGACCCATAGAAATCATCCCAAAGTTTGTAATAGCAGACTTGTCTCACATTGCCATGCCTAAATCTAGGAGTATATTTTTGGTTTGTTGTAGAAAGAAGTTGGCGTAGGTGTGACTGGGCAATGTGCCTGTATGGAAAATAAATTAGTGTTTTGGGAATTAGTGTGGATTTAAGGATTGACGTTTTGACAGTTGTTTCTTATGGATCTTGCATTTTGTTATTCTCGGATCCCCCACCCCACTTCCTTTTTGGCCTTCATCGATTGGGCTCTATAGGACTGCATTCTCTTCCCACCTTAGAGACTGAGGTAGGACAATCCTAAGATTCAATTTTTCTAGGGTTGTCCTGGATATATGCATGTCAAATGATGCTCTTAAACTACATGGAGATATTTCGAGATAACCTCTTCTTTGCTCATGATTTTAGTTAACTGAGACCAAAGTCACCAACGCTGGGATTTGGATCCAGTAGGTTGAACAATTGATTCGCTTAATGCCATCTTTTCTCTAGTTTTGCTTAGATTATTTTACTGGTAGTGAACTAGGAAGTCATGGATTGTGGTGCTCCTCTCACCTCTCTCTGGTTGATTCTTCATGCTTTTGGTGGGGATGGTCAAGAGGATTTGTGTCATGATATGATTGGTGTAATGAAGATAAAGAGCTGGCCATATTGAGGACCATCCTGCATTAAATGCAACAGTTTGTGGACTGTGAAGTGTCTGAAGGTAGGGTGAGTGGATATGTCTTCGCAGAAGTTGGGCCGGAGTTAATATTTTATCATTATTACTTCTATACCATACGTATCGTTATGGAGCTTCACTGTTCTGGTCAAGCAGCTTCTTTTTCTTCTTCTTCTTTTTTTTTTTTTCAATTTAGCTCCCTTTATTTTCCTCTATTTTTTTTTAATTTCAATTTCATTTTTTTTTCATTTTCATTCCTTAGATTTGTTTTAACAATCACTTAGATTAATTTTAGATCGACGAAGTTGACTAGATCATATTGAGATAATTTTCAAATAATTTAATTTTAAATTTAGGTCAAGTAAGGAGTTGGAATGGGTTTTTTTTTCTTAATTTTATCATTTTTTTTCTCAATTGTCCTCATATTTTTTTTACTGGTTAGTCAAGTTTTTTTTGGGTCAGTTAAGTCAACTAGGTCACGTCAAAATAATTTTTACATGGTTTAATTTTAAACTCAGCTAAGTAAGAAGTTAAGTCAAAAAAACTTTTAGTGTCGATTTCATCTTTTTTTTTTCAACTTCATTCTCATATATTTTTTAACTGGTCAGCTAGGATATTTTCAGATCGATCAAGTTAACTAGCTCATGTTGAGATAATTTTTATATGGTTTGATTTTAAGCCTAGGTTAGGTAATAAACCATATCAAGAGCTTTCAAGATTAACTTGTTGGATTGTGTTAAAATAAAATAACAAATGGTTTTCTACGGTTTAAATATTTTTTGTTACATTTAATATTTTTTTGATATGACCTCTAGTGCAACATGAGCTTGTAATCTAGTAAAACATACTAAAAAATCTAGGGGTATGACTCATTGCTTTTATTGTTCATATAAATAATTAAAGATGTCTTATTTTTTTAATTTTTTTTTTCAATATTGGGTTTGTATTCAATTTTTTATTGATTTTTTTTTTCAATTATATTCTTCAATAATCTATTGATTTTAAACTAATCTTTCTAATTTGTTTTGGTTTGTTTTTTATGAGGTTATAACAGCTTTGACCAAACATTCTAATATTTATTTGTGTTTAATTTTACGAGTGTTTATTTTTGTTATCGCATAACTTAGTAAAAATAGTAAAAAAAACAAAGTTATTAAACCAAGTGGAGTCCATGACTTGAGTCGCGTGTTTGTATTGTCTCATAATTTTATTTTTTAATTAAATTAAATTAATTGCATGAGATACTCGTTTCATTGTGTTTTGTTTGCTTTTCAAATTACTACTCTGATAGTATGTACGACCTCTTTCAGTTACTAAATTCTTAGATTTTTTTTTAAAATATTAATATCACATGAATATTTCTTTTTATATTGGTAAAACATTAACCTGTCTTGTGTATCATTTATCCATTACAATCTAAAAAGACTTTCTTCCTTGACTTGACGCAACTAGTAATGTTAAGGAAACAACACATGGAATTGAGTTTAGTATTTACAATAATAACTAGTACTGCCTTTGATACCTTATAATACTGGCAGTACATGAAAAATTAAGGAATACAAGCATTGCAACTATTTTCGAACTCATTTTATCCTACACACACACACACACACACACACACACACATATAAATCAAACACGTATATTTTAGCTTTCCCAAACCTCACAAATATCCTAGCTGTATATTCATGCTATCCATTATAAATGAATCACCATAAGATATACGTACAATACAAATTACCATACCTATCTGAATGTACAAACTGTCACCACTAAATCTACAAATATAATACTATTCCACGTATAGTATAGTAGCATCAAAGATACTGGCGAAGTAATGGTCTTTGAACCTCCATTGACCGCCCTCTGATCATTTCATTCGAGGGTTAGGTGATTAAACTCCTGATACTGTACGAGAGGATTCCATTGAACAGGACTGAAACAGCCACTCTCAGACTGACCGGCATTCCACATAAATTCTCATCAGTGCCATCGTTTCTGATAGATAAAACACCTTCCTCCTCCATATCTGCCTTTGTTCTAAGCTTCTTGCTCCGTGGAAAGCAATTCTCTCGCTGTTGATCTCTTTCCACATGTTTTCTTTTCAGTGAGTTTAACAAATTGCCAAGAGAAGTAGAAGATTTATCAGTACTTGGAAAGTTTATGCTCGAGACTCTTTCAGTGGATGGAAAATCCTGGGAAGAAAAGATGTAAGGCAACATTGGGCAATCGTTGTAGAAATAATTTCTGATCATCTCAACGTTGGGGTTGATGTTCGTATCCTGTAGACCATTCACTCTTGGGAAGAAGCCAGTCGGCGCAGAACTTGGAACGTTTTGATCTTCCCATGTGCTTCTGGGAATACTGTTCTTTTGCCTAACTCGACACAGCACCCAATCATCCAACTGCAAAATGGAGAAATGTTGTTACCAAATATAACTAAGAGTTCGGTTAAACATGAGTTCGAACCCGGCGACTTACCCTCATAGATCCTTTTCTCTTGGAATTGTTCCAGGCATCTAGCAATCTGTATTCATGCATGATCCAGCCTGTCTTTATTCCTTTAGGAGGGCGTCCTTTGTAGAACACGAGCCTTTTTAACACCAATTTTTGTCGTACCGCATGAATTGATAATCGATTTATCTGTCCCTGTTGCCTTCCAATAACCTGAAGCTGCTGCCCTGTTAGGCCGGGCTCCGTTGGGGTATTTCCTATCCCTTGGCGTAAAGAAATACCATTCATCCACTCCAAACAAAGCTTTCTCTGTATTGAAAGAAAAAAATGCTTGTCAGTAGGCAATAGCTATACAGAGATGCATGTATGCAAAAAAGAAGCAACAGAAAAGCAATATACAGACTCTGTAGCTCCCATGGCTTATACTTGTAGAGATCTATCTCAGCAATAATAGATGCTGGAAGTGGATTTGAAGTGATTTTGTTCTTCAAATAGTGTACTATGAGCTCCTCATCAGATGGATGAAATCTAAATCCCGGAGGAAGTTGAATATCTGAGCTGGCTTTGGCCTCCATGTTCAAGAAGCTTTGTTTCTTGGCGATGGAAGAACCTAGGGAGACC
>Ga0307517_10005928_pt1 | contig 18230 bp, 12 predicted proteins | sample 23_EM_MG_FD_194515 | JGI IMG/M metagenome (GOLD analysis project Ga0307517, IMG submission 194515) | Populus trichocarpa ectomycorrhiza microbial communities from riparian zone in the Pacific Northwest, United States - 23_EM | ecosystem: Host-associated > Plants > Roots > Unclassified | place... | reverse complement strand
GTGGTGGTGTACTTGGCATTTCTAAATATCTTACAAAGTGACTAAGCATTTATTTGGCATTGTGTTTAAATAGAGATTGGATAAATTTTAATTTTTTTTAATATTTTTGTATTATTTTAATATTTTGATATAAAAATATTTTTTTAAAAATAAAAAATATTTTAAAAAATAATAACCCGCTATTCCTCTTTGGTATCCTCTGGTGCGTGCATATGGCTCTCTCTCTGGCCTCTACTACTCGTGTGGTGTGAGCAGTAAAACTTGATTACAGAAGAAAGAATATTAATGACAGTTACGTTCTCTCCAGCCGGGAACTAAAAGGTCACCCTATTCAATGTGGCAATCTCCAAACCTCTCTTATAATCCTCACAAGTAACCATCCGCCACGTCGTGGAAGTTACAAAAAGGCTATGACCTGGCTACATGTTACTGGCTACTTGCAGGATGTATGCTCAACGTACAGACTAATTAGCTTCCAACTCTCCCCAGTCGGCCAGTCCCATCCATCATCAACAAGACTTGAGAGGGGTAAAACGGTAAGATATGAGACAATTACTGTAGAGGAGAGGAGGCCAGGGCGGGGACCAGAATCCAGGTCACGTGAGGTGCATCACGTCTGCTAATCATTACAATCTTCCCTCTCTCTATAGCAGAATTGCACCACACCATTGTTGATTTCACAACAGAACAGAAAAATAAAAAATAAAATAAAATCCCCCCCCGCCTCCTCTCTCTGCATTTTCCTCCCTAGCTCTCTCTCCCGCTCTCTCCAAACAATTAATCACAAGCAGCGTTTTCTTTAAGGTTACTGTAAACGTCTCATCTTTATATCTCATTTTGTTTTTCATTTTCAACTTGATTTTCATGCATTGCTGGTGGACTTAATTGCTCTTTGGCTCTTTGAATCAGTACTGGTATCGGATAAAAAATCTTAAGAAGGAGTGACCTGTTTGCATGTCCTTAGTGTAGGATATAGACTAAATTCTCACTGTCTATTACTTTGTTTTTCTACTTTTGAAGGAAATCAGAACTTCGATTTTGCATTTGTGTGTTTGTAGCTTTTTTCAAAATCACTTCCTATAAATGCACACACATTAATTATCAGGCTTCAAACTCTCTGCCCCAAAACTTCCCTGTCTCTCTTGCTTTCTTTTTTGATCAATCTTCTCTTCATTTGTTTCAAATACCCAAAAATATATAATTTGACAAATCATGATTTTATACGCACACATTTGCTTCACAAGATTTGCATGATTATATATTTTTCCTTTTCTTTAATTATGTTCATGTTGATGAACTGAAAAGATGTTGGCTAGTATTAACTTGTGATGTTGAAACGGTTTCTGTAAATGCAGAAGATCACTAAGATGGAGCTGGTTGATGTTGCAGTAATATCTGTGAGTTGTTCTCTTTTTCTCGCACTCACCAATTACTGTTACTACTATATTTCTATCCCAAACCACACGCGCTGTTTTATCTGTCAACTCCATTGAAGTCTAAAGTTTTCAAATCAAAGGTTCATTGATTCAATCACACGGCCTACGAAGTACCCAAAAAATAACAAACAAAAAAAAAAGAAAAAGAAAAAAAGAAGTCCCCTGCAGTGTGTTTTGCAAATCAATCCCCACTTTACAATTTACAAATCCTTCGTCCCCAAGTAAAATTATGATTAAAAAAACCACAGAATTATTATGCTATGTAACAGTACATATTCAATTCACTATATATCACACACACGAGGGGCTTGTGCACACAGTAATGGGAAAAAAGAAGAAGAGAAGGGGCAATACTTAACAGTGAGATTTGGTTATGGTGTGAGTGGTAATTATGATATGCGATGAAAATTGTTGAAGAAGAGAAGGGGCAATACTTGACAGTGAGATTTGGTTGGGAAAATGAAAACGCAGGAAATGATGGGGTGCATAAACAGAAGGCAGAAACAGAATCCCGAGGACGCCGCTAAAGGGACTTTTTTAGGCGGACAATTTCTGCACCACCCAGTAAATACCAGCACTACAACGCCGCCACCATTTGGTAACGTACAGATCACAGACGCCCATCTATAAGAAAGAAATTCTCTCTTTAACTCTGTAATTAACCTGGCTCTTGTTTTCTCTCTCCTTTCTTTTGATTTTTTTTCCAGGGTGTTTATAAATTAATAGCATTATTATTATTATTATTATTAAATATATTAAAATAATATATATTTTTTTATTTTTTAAAATTTATTTTTAATATCAATATATAAAAAATTCTAAATTTTAACCAACATCCGTGTAGCGTTACACACGACTACGTACGTACTCCTACTAGCTATGTCTTTTTTAACGTTAAATATTTGTGATGAAAATAAGGATTCCTCTGACCATTCTTTGTTTTCCGTGTTTAATTATGAAGACCCAGCTGAGCACATTAAAGTAAGCTCTCTCTATGAACTTGATCACTCAAAGTTGCCTCATAAATCCCCTGATCAACTCCACAAAATCCGGGTTGTCATGGTATTTATTATCAACATTCTTTAAAACCCCACTCCATTTCCCCCTTTTTTGTCTTAAATATTTATTAATTAACCGGGTTAAACTTTTACTAATTATTTCAGGTGAATGAAAAGACCAGAATGAGAGTTTCTCTGAGGTTTCCAAGCATCTATTCTCTAAGATCTTACTTCAATGAGACTGAACATACTAAAAAGAAAGACTTGAGGAAGAAACTGCCAGCATTCGATGACAAGTACATGATAGGATCAGAAGTTGCAGCAGAAGCTCTTTACAGGAGAATCTCTTCACAAGAAATTGCGGACAAGAGTAGCTCATGGAGTTTCTGGGTGCTTAAAAATCCTTCGGTTTCACCTCAAAAGGTGTCAGACTCACCTAGAAGAAGTGCGAATGTTAATGTTGGTGCAAGAAAATTGTCTCTCATATCTGAGCTTAAGGGAACCGGTATGGCTAAGTGGGGTCATGAACGCCGGCAGGTCAGGTTCTTGGCTAAACACGTAGAGGATAAACGTGAAATTGTGGCTGTATCGAAGGACGTAGTTAAAGGCGAAGAAGAGAAACACAGTGATGGTGGCGATGATACAGAAGAAGAGGAAGAAGAGGAGGGTGATGTTAAGGTAGTAGTAAATAAATCGAGAGAAGCTAAAAGGAAATTATGTAAGAGAAAGGGTCAAGGTGGGTCTGGTGGCAAATCATCACCGAAGAAGAAAAGGCCTAAAAGTGAAAAGAAGAATCAGGTTGCGGTCTATAAGCAAAAGAAGAACAAGGTCATAAAAAAATTTATTGATAGATGGTCGGCTGAGAGGTAACATAGCTTTTAGTTGTTAACAAATTAAACTCGTAGCTTGTTTATATCAAATTATTTATTAGTGTTTATATGTAGCTATCTAGCTAGTAACTAATTTGGTTGGTTGATTTACGTGAAGGTATAAAATGGCTGAGGTTAGCATGTTGAAAGTAATGAAAGAGCAAAATGCAGTGTTTGGAAACCCAATTCCAAGGCCAGAACTGAGAGCTGAAGCACGGAAGTTGATTGGGGACACTGGATTGTTAGACCATTTGTTGAAACATATGGCGGGGAAGGTATCTCCAGGAGGTGAAGAGAGATTTAAAAGGAGGCATAATGCAGATGGGGCAATGGAGTATTGGCTGGAGAAGGCTAATTTGGTTGATATTAGGAAAGAGGCTGGTGTGCAGGATCCTTATTGGACTCCTCCACCTGGGTGGAAACCTGGTGATAATCCTACTCAGGATCCTGTTTGTGCTAGAGAGATCAAGGAGCTCCGAAAGGAAATTGATGAAGTTAAAAGGTAATTGGTCTTTCTGTTTTGTTAACTAGGATTGATCATGGACTTTGAATTTTGTGGTCTTTTAGTTTGTTAGTACTCGGTACTACTGATCTTAGTATTGCTCATCGGTTTTTCTCCGTTACTGTTGGGGCGAGTTATGTATGCTCGTGATTCCATTTGTCGCGTATTTGTTGTCTTATTGCTATTGGTGCAGGGAGATGGTGTCCAGAAAATGTGGGAAGGAACTAGCCATTATGGCAGTACCAAATTCTTCTCCTACAAGTCAGGACATGGAGCATGGCAGCTTAGTAATTCCAGTAGAGGTAATAAATATGAAAGTTTGACTAGATTTTGACCGACCCAAATTCTTCTGTTGACAACCCGTGTATTATTTTTGCAGGAAATGTACATTGATTTGGTGAATAAGAAGGTAAAGATGGAGGAACAACTAATGGGAATTTCACATTCTTTGTGTGGGATGGAGGTAGGAAATCGTGAAAATTTACCCTTTAATAATTATCATTTTCTTTTAGTATAGCTAAATTTAAAGCTGAAAATCCTACAATAAAATAGTTTCATAAATGATGAATGTTTTGGTGGTGAACTTTCGCTGTCCTTGGCAGTCCTTTCTAGTCTGGATAACATTTATATCGTAACAATGTTATGATTAATGATGATTTTAGGATGAATTGGTTATCGTATCAATGTTATGATCAATAATGATTTTAGGATGAATTGGTTACTTGTGATTGGTTTGTCCTTACAGTACAACGGGGAGACTTGGCAGTGTTTATTGTCGTAGCATATTATGTATTGAACCGTGGTGTTATGATGATTGAAATGTCTAATTAACGCAGGAAGAAATGAAGAAGCTAAAAACCAGAGTGAAAAAATCAAACAGAACAGAATCAACAGAAAGGCCAGCATTATTAATGGGATCGACAGAATCAACCACACCAGCTGGATCTGGAAGAAAGGGGAAAGAAGTAATGCACCAGGAAAAAGAAGCAATGGTTTTAGGGGAATTAGCACAAGAACAATGTCAGTCATCAGGAGGCAACATACCACCAACAACAAAATCAGCAGCACCAACGGAGGACAGGGCGGCAAAGATAGAAAGGTTGAAAAGTGGGTTTAGGATATGCAAACCCCAGGGAAGTTTCCTGTGGCCTGATATGACTACCTCAACCCCTCACCCTCAGGGTGAGGTACAACAACAAGACCTCATTGCAGTGCACACGCCTCCTTCTGTGTCCTCCACTTCACCAAAACAATCTTACCTTCTGTTTACTCCCCATGGACCCCGCCATACTTCCCCTGTGAAGGCATCAGCTGAGAGAAGGCCTGTCACCATTTCTCAATCCACAGCTGCCACAACTCCAATTACTTTTCCTCCCCTTGATCGAATGATTCACAACCAGTATGAGAAGAGCAGCATTTCCACTTCTACTACCATCACCAACACTATCAAAACCCCTCTCATCAACCTTAATGAGCCACTGAACACCAATCAAACTGATGATTATGGGTTATTATGTTGGTCTCATTCCCATGCCCATGCTCATGCCCATGCTCAAAGCTCCCCTTACCCTGTCACTTACCAAAGAAGACATCATCAAGATTTGACTACCACTATTGCCATGCCAAGGGTATGTGTGCTGACTGATAAAATCCCAGTTTCAGTTCGCACCCATATTTTGGTGATATAAACTTGGTATATATGCTGACTCCTTTTTCATGTTCTGTATGTTTTACGCAGTTGGGACCCACAAAGAAAGAGATGATGAGCCAATGGGAGGAAGGTAATCCAAGAAAAGGAATGATTAGGAACTGTGAGCAGCCGCAGCAGCAGATGGGATGCTCCGGTGCCTCATCCATTGCATCTTCTTCCATGTCAACGGAAGTAGGGACTTGGCTAGCTCTGGCTTCTTCTAAGCCTTCCGTGGAGCACAAATCTAAAAGGGGTTAAACATTATATATCAACAATAGCAGCAGCAGCAATATTGGCTAGTTTATCATGCTAAACTAATTACTATATATTAGTGTTAAATTTAAAACAATTAGTTAAGCCCCTGATAGAATACAAACAATTAAGTTGGGGTTTTACATTTTGCTTCCCTTGTCTTGCTATATATATATATATAGATACGGCATCTAGATGCGCGCAAAGAGCTCTAGCCTAAAGAGAAAAGATAAAGGTAAAAATCAATACGATATTTGAATAAGATATACTTTGGTTACCCTGATGTTATCTTTATCGCTAAATTATATTAGGAATGATTCTGTTCCATTGCGTTCCTCACCATTTGTGCACGTTTGTGGTCAATTTAGCTTGCTCCTTTGCTTTTTTCTTTTATTAAATTACCTTAAAACACATTTTGTAGTTTGATAATGGTTACCTTTTTTCAAAAATTACAGATAAAATTTTGGGTCTTCGGAAAGTTGAAATTAAATTCTCATATATATTTTGTAGTCATTCTCACTCACTCCTTTTTCATCCCGATATTTCTCTGTATCTTTATTTATCAAAGTCCAAAAAACTCTAAATCAAAACCCTTTTAAAAATGTGATTGATGGTTGTTTAGAAGGTGTTTATCTTAATTTAGTAAGTTCATTTGAACTAGACCCACCCAAATCTTGGAAGTTATTATGAAGGCATTGGGGCAACTACCAATTTCTTCACATCTTCTTTTGTTATGGGACGCACTTTGAGGTATTTATTAATCTAATTTTAAAGAAAAAAAATGAGAAAGAAGTGTTGCATATGTAAAGAAATTATATAACACTTCGAAGGCATGCAAGATTGAACTACGTACTCACTTGAAGTCGTGGTCTAACAGGGAAAGGGACCTTCCTCTGTATCCGGGTTCGATCCTCTCTATACATGATTGTCACCCTCGCGAAGTCGCGGTGCCTTACATGCCTACTGAACTTGTAGGATGTTCAGTGGATCCTAGGATTAGTTGTGGTTTGCGTAAGCTGGCCCGGACACCCCGAGTTATTAAAAAAAAAAGATAGAACTACGTACGTACGATGTCAAACCAAATCATGACACTATAGCTAATAGTGATTTTGATGAAAATTTAAGAGCTGCAAAATTAAATAAAAAATTTGCAAAAATATGGTGTGATTCCCACTTCATATCATAATCTATCTTTATTACTTAGATAAACCAAAGTCCCTCTGAATTTGATAAAAATAAATATGCTAATTATACAAAATAATATAAAGAGATTAATATTCAAGAATATATATGCAGTAATACCAGGAGGCTGGAGCTACTATAGGGGGGCCTTATTGGTTAAGAACGAAACCCAAATTTCAACAAGTGATTGGTTCATGAAAAATTACCCTAGCAAGTTAGGAACTGTTATAGCGATGAGAGAGCAAACCTCCAGGCTTTCAAGGCCCTCCCTTCACTCCTTACAATAAGAGAAACTATTAGGTTTTGGATGGGAATTCCAGTGACGACTGAAAGCATGAACTATGTCCTAGGGTTTGTAAGGAAATCATTATAAACACAAACCAACCATCAAGAGCCCTGAAGAAATTTTATAATTTTTTTTTTATGATATTTAAGTTGTAACTAGAAGAGGGATAAAAATAAGGAGGAAAAAAAAAGGCACATTTAAACAAGCAAATAATAATAAAAATATATATCTCTCCTCTTTAATTTTTTTTTATATTTATGTTATAAACTTAAATTTATTTTTTTAACTCTTTCTATTAGATGACATCTCATTTCACACAAAAAAACGAAATGTTTTTTTGCTTTTTTTACTCAAAAAACTAAGAGAAGACCCTTTTAAATAAGAGAGAAAAAGGTCTGGATAAGGAGATATGAGATTGAAGGCCACACACCTGGGTTCTTTCTTTCAAATGCCTAGGGTACTTGGCTATAGACCTGTGCAGCTAGGCTTTGTTATTATTATTATTGGTTTTTTTTTATATTTTGATTAAATATATATTTATGAAAAATAAATTCAACCTATTTTGAATCCTTATTTTGAATTTTAGATTTGACGGATTATACCATAATATCTATAGGCTATTTATTTTTGTTTAATGCATTTTTTATCCCTTAATTTTAAAAAAAATTTACTCTTTATTATTAATAATTTGCATTAGTTATCTCACTCCCACACACTTGTCATAGTTTTTTTTAAAAAAAAAATATTTCATACAAAAAAAAATAACATGCTTTTTATTGTCATATAAATCTATTAAATAAAAAATAATATTTGAAATAAAAAAAATTATTGAATTTGATAACAAGCAAGACTTGCATCGTGACTTTAGTTATTTGACTTGAGTTTATTTGGATCTTTTTTTAAAATAAAATTTTTTTACTAATTTTATTCTTCAATTCTAAATTAATTGTAGATTTAATTTTATAATTTATTTTAAAAAAAAATTATCTCTGTAAATTTCACATGTCAACATAGATTAACCTAAGTAAATTCAATTAACATGCTTCCGTCTCAATATTAAATAAAAATATCATTCAATATACACTTAATTTAAAATTCATGGTTTTTTTTTTTTTTCAGAAGATACATTAGCAATACCTAGAATTTTTTTTACATTTGAATTTTTTTTTTTACTCTCAATGGACTAGTATACACTAAAATAATCATCGGAAAAGGAGAAATAAATAGCCGTGTGATCATTTTGATGCATGCTAAAGGCTTTCTGGGATCTGGAAGTTCACTGTGATTGGAGTATAATGGCTGTCTTTAATCGGCATGGCAAATGTGCTGCCCAGTGATCACTGGTACTATTATTGTACATAAAGAATAGTAGAAACTAGAAAAGCCACTGTTAGATTATCGTATGCTTACACCGACTCGCAGAAGAAATAAACAGAGATGACTAAAATCAGTAAATCTTATTAACAATACCTAATCCTCAATGCATGCCAAAGGTGCAAGTCAGCATCTCATTTGCTTTGCTACAATGCTTCTTGCTTCATCATCCTTGGTCAGAAACAATGGTCTAGGATAATTTCTAGAGCCTAGCAGTTCCTCTCGAGTTACAGAGACTAATGTCTTGAAAGTTGATGCAACAGGATAGTGCTGCTGTCAGTTTCTTCAAATCATCTGTTGTATGTGTTGCGCACAAAGTCACTCGTAACCTGATTTTGAAAAGAAAATAATCGGATCAAAAAGGATTTATTCAGGTAGGTAGAAAAAGTAACAACACAAGGGCATCCAAGTTGGAACCACATGTTGACTCAAACCTTGCCACGATTAACGGCATTGATTTTTCTTAGCTCCCAGATACAGTACGTTAATTTTTAAATCGAACCTAACTTGAGGTTTTGAAATATCTTGAGGAACTTTCTGATATCTGTTGGTCTGCTTAAAATAAATGACTTCTAATGTCAACTTCCTCTGCTCAAGTGTAGAACCATAGGTGACAAATAAGTTCTTGTATAAATAAATCATAGCACAGCAGGCCACTGCTGACTAACACAAACTCTTCGAGTGTGAAATATGAAAGATGCACATGTGTAGGCATTTTGCGCTTTATAAGGCACTAGTTTATATTTGAGCCGAGCATCATCAACCTATATTTCTTTTCTGGTAAGAGTTTGAGCAAGTGTGCATCAAATTGCATTCCCTGACACTGAAATTGGGTGAAAAGGAGCACTACGTCGAAGGAACCACAAAGAAAGTGCATCTAAAACCGAACAGATATCCTTGCACAAAAGAACATTAAGAGGGTCATCATGAATATGCAACAAAACCTGCATGAGTTGGGAGGCACGGTCGGGGGCCTGATTGCAGTCACGTGAAAACCAGATTTCAGCAAGTGCCTGATCCATCAAAATTATTGTAGTTAGTAGCTGTTGCAGCAGCCACACAAGGTCTGTGCATGTGCAAGAGAGAATTCATTTTGAGAGAGAGAGAGAGAGAGAGAGAGGAAACCGGCTGGCTTTGAGGGCTTTCTCTTCACTCCCTACAATAAGCGAAATTATGGGACTCGTGATGGGAATTCCAGTAAGAGCCCGAAACTCTTGCACCCTGTTCCAAATTGCCTTTCTACGCCATCCTTCCTTCTTCCCAACAATAACAGCAGCTGTCAGGTTGTACACAAGTTGTTACAGCAGAAAGTACTTTACCAAGAAAGCAAAGGCTATAAGACATGATAAAATTAAGTTCTACGCTAATTGTAAACAACTACGGAATTTCAAGGTTTTTTGTCGTAGACTTCCTAATTAAATGAAGAATTACTAGTATCCCCACCAAAGGCCGAGCAAGCTGCACACGAATGACCTGCAGAAAATGGCATCAGAAATCCCACGAGCTGCAAGTTCTTGTACGTGGGAAATTAACCAGATTGCATGATGTTAGGTGCTGGGAATCAGTCAGAGGTCCCATATAAAAAGAAAAGGAAAAAATCAAGAAAAGAAAAGAAAGAAAGAAAAGAACCAACAGACTGAAGTTTACCGTGGGCAGCAGCAACAATAGGGACTGGTGAAGAAGTTGAAAATATGAATGAGCGGCCTCTTGATTGTATGAGTTGCTTCCACTTTTTGCTGTTCATATAGCATTGACATAACTCCATCAATTACTTTCATGTGCAATGCAACCTAAAGTAAACTTTTAAAAGTAGAGGACACAAGGGTAATAACAGGGTAAGTAGAACATGAGAGTTGTTAATTTAAACAAATGTTAGCAAAAACACAAACAGTCCTGCAATGTATCCTCTTTCAAAGGTTTAAGGACTATTTTAACAAGAGACAAATATAATGAAAGGTTTCGTTTTCTTGGGAAATGAGAAACAAGTGTTATTGTAGTGATGCATCACTATTGCTCTCCACTAGTACCTGCATGCTATAAATCCACCATGGCAACCAGCAGCCTTACTCAGAGTTCCAATGCATATGTCAACTTGCCTATCACAATTGAACTCCTCAGCCACTCCCCCACCATGTTTCCCACAGACAAAAGTTCCATGAGCCTGAAAAAACTCTTTAAGTTTAATTCTTTCATTATTCATAGCATTTAGTAGCATCAAAGTAAACTGTCAGAAGATTTTTATTTTCTTGATAAAGACTTTACGTTCTCTAACAAAAGATTATTATATTTCACGTTTGCAATCCATACCATAGAAGTTAAATCTCAGAGCTTCAGCCCTTGGACAAGATTCATGCGTACAAGACAGTTTGAAATAGCTTCTTACATACATCAGCCTTCAAGAAAACTTACATCATCGATGACTAACAAAAACCCATGCCTCTCGCGTAAATTCACAAGCTCAATCATTGGTGCAAAGTCTCCGTCCATGCTAAATAAGCTGTAATAAGAACAGAAAAGACAACATTCAGACCCACCTTGTCCACACTAACAAGCACTCAAAAACATACCGCAAGAAAATCGTTAGCAGTTTATCAAGGATGCTATCTTATAAAAGAAATAGGATAACAATAAAATTCAAACACGCAACAAGCATACTGACAATGGATACGAGTCAGAAAAGAAAAATGGGCATCTGTGGTTGTTTAACAAAATAATAGTTGCTTATGATTAGCCAACACTTGCAGCAAAAGAATAGAAGTTGGAATGGCATGCTAACCTATCAGTCACAACGACTTTCTTCTTCAACTCACAACTTGATCTATGGAAAAAAATAATAAAAACAAAGTCAGATATGAACTCTGTGAAGAAAAAATGCAATGCAAAGGAAAGCACCGAAGGAGTAGATAAAGGCAAAGAACCTACAACAATGAACTAAGGTGGGACATATCACAATGCCTATAAACATACACATCAACAGTATGTTGTCGTTCAGCAAGACGAATACCATCAATTATCGAAGCATGGTTCAGTGCATCAGAAAAGAGAGCAATCCTATCCTCCTTCATAGGTTTTTCAGCTGCAGCTAAAAGAGAGACAATGTTTCCAAGAGCTACCATCACTGCCATATTGGCAGCGAACCCTGTAGGACAAAGAAGACAATCCTAGCATATATTAAGAACAAGCATGCATCAGTGTTTCAGTTGAATATCCCAAACATTCAAAAGAGTATTAAAACAAAGCATTGTGTTTCCTAGAAATCAAACCGAGTTTCATGGATTTTCATTACGTGACAAGATCAGGCAAGCATCCTGTTAGAGAGTAATATAAAACTATCTTGGAGCCTCACCTAACATTTTAAGCTGTTAGGTGAGGCCCCACGATATGATTTATATAATTCTCTAACACACCTCTTTAAGTGAAAGCTCTTTGAGTTTGAAACTTGCACAAGCCTACAATACTTTCTGCTATTAATTAGAAGAGAGAATGAAAGTGGTGAGATTCGAACTTGTGACCGTTTAGTAATCGAGGTTCTAATATCAAGTCAAAAAATCATCTCAATCCAATAGCTTAAGCTATTAGATGAGACCCCAAGATAATTATTAGGTGAGCCTTAAGATAATTTTATATTACTCCACGACACACACCCCTCCCTCCCAAAAGCGAGGGGATAAAAAAAAGATGAAAATAATAAATGAATGAATGAATAAGTTGACAATAGTTTTTCATTGTCTTCCTTACTTTCCTATAAATCCACATAACATGATGAAAATCCCATGACCTGAAACTGTAAGTGATAACGATTGATCAATTTAATCATGCCAGAATTGTTCTCATATAACGTATAGCTTGATAAACCATTCTTATTTTTACCAATAATGTAATAATCATAACGATAAAGTGGTTGGATAGTCTTATAACAGCAATTGTAAATCACTGAACTGACAGAAGGCATTAAAGCCATTGAAGCTCATACCTCTTTCTTCTTTAAGTCCGCCAAGGAAGACTCAAGTAACCTGTGGTAATTTGTATATCCACAGATTAAAGCAGAACCTCTAGGCCCCATTCCATGCTCTTGTGCTGCCTGATATAGTATTAAATCATTATATCGTCGAAGCAGGGAAAAAACAAATAGCAAAAGTTTTTTTTTTAAAAAAAAAAAAGTACCTTTGCAACTGCCCTGGCAATAGTGGGATGAGAACTCAAGCCCAAGTAATCATTTCCAGAGAACAAAAGTAGCTTCTTGAACCGTCCATTAGCTTCTTTATTGTCAGCGACTCCATTGCTCCATGTATCCTCGTCTCCTATAAACATCATTACTGAAATTAGACTAGAATACACATTTTCTTGACATGAGAGACAAGAATCTAAAACAAGGAATAAAATTTAAAAAGAAATGCACGATTATTAACAATTCTAAGAGCAACCATGTCTTTATTTCACTCCAATAATGCATAACAAATTTAAGAAATGAAGAAGAGTATACCTGAACTGGGAATGTCAAGGAGCCACTTGTGAAAGGTGGGCTCTGAAATGGAGATTTCAACCGAGGATCGATCCCAAGGCTGCATTTCGTCGAACACCTGATAATCATCTTCACAGTTTTTGTGAGGTTGAGGGGAAAGATTAATGGGTCTTAAAGATCGAAGTAGTTTTAAAGAATGAAGCTTTGCAAGTGCCTCGTCTACCCATGAGTCCCATGAGTCACCATAACTGCTATCATTCTCCATTTTTTGTAGAGAGAGAGAGAGAGGCGGAGAGGTAGAGAAGACGGAAGCTGAAGCTGAAGCTCAAGCTCAAGGAAGTAGTTAGCAGTTGTTATATGACGTAGGTAGGTGGTTTATAGGCAGAGCAAGTCCTGTCCTGTCCTGCCTGCCGGCCGCGTTCACGTTTTTATTATATATATATATATATATATATATATATATATGTATGTATATGTATATGTATATGTATTCATTTGAAATTGAACACCGAGTCCTAATACGAGGCAACTTCTTTTTTGGGTTTAAATTTCAATAGGATGGATTCACACTCTTTCTAATATGTGTGTGGGGTCTGCATCTAGCAGTGTTCTATCATTTTTAAATTTCCAATCGTGTTTACTTTTCAATACGCCATGTGATAGAACTATACTTGAAGTGTAGGGGAAAAAAAGGATAATTTTGTAGAATATGCCTTCTTTTCATGTATAAAATACAAGTTCAGATTATAACATCATACATGATATTATATAATTACATTAAAAGGAGTTGTAAAAAATGTGTCATTTGCAGAATTTGATTGTCTTTCTAATTTTATTAATGTGGATTTTTTAAATGATATTGTTCTACGTTCACAAACTCATGGAAACCAAAAGCCTTCGCACATAGGTTTTGTTTGTGATGGAATTGCAGCAAGTCAGTGTTGTAATTCGTATAAATGTTTTTACAATATATTAATAATGAAATGCATATTAATGTAATTACAAAATAATAAATTAATACATGTCTCTTTAGGTCATTTTATTATCAAAATTAAGTTCAACCACAATTTTAATCAAACATCATGAATATGTTTTTTTGCTAAACAACAACTTTAACTATAGTTTTAACTGAATACATATTTTAATCAAACCAACCATAATTAAAAGTGATTTTTCTAAACTTATTTTTTTTCAGACCACAACCACAAAAGTTATTACAATACTAAAACACGCTCTATTTCTTTTTCTCTCATTTTCTTATCTCTTTCCTTTTCTTTCCTTTTTCCTTTATTTTTAGTTATTTTTATATAAAAATACCAATGTGATATCAGACCACTAAGAGCACTAACAAAAATCAGTCTTATGCTAATAATAATGATGACATCATATTATGTCAGCATAATATAAGCATGTAAATTGTCATTCTTTTCTTACTTGTGGAAGCTCTTTTATCCAACAACAAAAGCCCTGTGGTTTCAATAAAAATTGATGCATTTACTTTGTCGGTTTGTAAAGAGATGGTTTAATAAAAAGGTCAGATTTTTTTTAGTACGAGGGACTAGTTGATCAAGATATTTAGGGTTTTTTTAAGATATTTTTAGCTAGGTCTACCTTTGTTTTAAGGATTAGTAAAAGTCAAGTGGTCTCTTGTAGAGCTGAGATTGATTTTGGTTCAATTGTACTAATTTAGACATGGTAGAAGTAAGTTCAGGTGGAAACTCGAAAAATATCATTAATGAGAGTAACATAAAAGTTGAGTTGGAGCTCTTAGTGATAATTCTTCACTTCAAACTAGTCATGTCAAAATAGATGGAACCGATTGTCTTGATTAGTCACGTTCATGCTTATTATTTATTAAAGCTTGAGAATTGTATGGTTATATTATAGGAGAACAAGTAAGGCCGGTGATAAATTATGTATCATTTAATCGATGAAATTAAAAAAAATCATTAGTTATATCTTGGCTTGTTAACTTCATGTAGCTTTCTATTGCTCATGGTTATCTGCTCCATGATTCTGTATCAAAAATTTAAAGTGTTCTAAATCAAACATACTTTTAACTTAGTAATAATGCACAAGTTTATGAGCCGTGTAAAGAGGTGCATGAGACCAAACAAGATGAGATGACTGTAGCTTAATATTTTGCATAACCCAACAATTTATGGAAGAATTTGGATTTCTATCAAGATTTTAAGTTGATTGTCCCAATGATGCAGTTAGATTTCAGAAGTTAGTGGAAAAAGAATGAGTTTATAACTTCCTTGTTGGACTCAATATAGAGTATGATCAAATTAGAGTTCAAGTTATCAGTAAAAATATTTATCTTTCATTAAAGCAAACATACACACATGTTCATGTTCAAAATGAAAAGAGTACGAGAAATGTTATGTTATAACTTGTAATTCCATAAAGATCAACCATGGTTTTCCACTTTTCTTAATGAAATAACAAAGGACAAACTTGATTTAGTAATCAATAAGTATTAGACAAAGAAAAATTAAAATAAATTATTGTTGGCATATTAAACACACTAAAGAAACCTATTGGAAATTTTATGGACATCTTATGAGGGGACATTGAGGAAAAATGGTTGGACCTACCCAATCACAAGCTCATATATCTAAGGGGATTGAAATTGCAACTTTAGGTAAACTCAAATACTTTCACTATTTCTAAGAAAGGTTTAAGAACCCTTAAACATCTGATGGCTAAGATTGATCCTCCCTCTGATTCTTCATCTAACTTTACTCACAAGAATATAAATATCACAACTCTGAATACTTTCACCATAGATGATTATGAGCTATGGGTTATAGATTCAAGACAAAATGATCACATAAATAGATTTTTCAAATATTTTTTTAATCTTATTTTCCTTCCTCGGGTAAAAATAATAACTTATGGTTCTCTATGTTTTGTTTCTGGGAAAGGTTTAGTTCAATGCACTCATACATTATCCTTGTCTTCAATTCTTTTTTTTTTCATTTTTCTAATAATTTGTTGTCTATTAATAAAATAATAAAATATTTAAATTGTAAAGTCTTATTTTCTTTTCTTAAATTATTGTGTTTTTTAAGACTTGAAGACTAGAAAGGTGATTGGCTATGGTAAGGTGGAAAATGACTTATATCTACCGAATATGGATCTTGTTCATCTGGTTGGGATAAGTATAGCTAAACATGCTCAAAAACTTTATTCTTCTATGATTGCTCAACAATAGTTATATCAATGACATAATCATTTAGGGCATCCTTCTTTTATAGCCTTAAATAAGATCTTTCCAACTTTGTTCAAATAATGTAATATAAAAAGCTTATTATATGATGTATATGAATTTACAAAGCACACACATTTTATATAATCACCTATTAATAAGAGAAGTATTACACTTTTTTATAACTATTCATTATGATTAAGGTTCTAGTCAAATTGTTTCATTGTCTAGCTTTCACTGGTTTGTCACCTTCATTAATTGTTACAGTCACACCACTTGGATTTACTTGGTGTATAATAAAAGTGAAGTGTGCTTATATTTCTAAAAATTTCATAAAATGGTGTGCATACAATTCAATACTAAAGTACAAGTCTTAATAAATGATAATGATACAAAATATATGGATAGAACTTCTCAGAGTTATCTTGTTGATTGTGATATTGTTCATTAAACAAATTATATAGACACACCAAATTAGAACGGTATGGCTGAACAAAAAAATCAATATCTTTTAGAAGTTGCAAGATCTTTTATATTCATAATGAATGTTTCAAAATCTTATTAGGGCGATGCAATCTTTACAACAACATACCTTATCAATTGAATGATCTTGAGAGTTCTGGACTTTAAATCTCTTGTAGAACTTCTATAAGGAGTTTGCTCTTTTATTGTTCCTCCTAAAGTATTTGGTTGTGTATTTTTTTTTGTTTGATATAATTGACAATAATTGGAAAATTAGATCCTAAAGCTCTAAAATATGTGTTTATCGAGTACTCTACCATTTAGAAAGGTTACATATGTTATCATCTTGCTAGTAAAAAAATATTTGTTAATATGGATATGATATTTTATAAGAGAAAGGTCTATTTATGTAAGCCATCTCTTTAGAAAGAGAGTGGTATATCATAAAATATAGTTCCAAGAAATTTGATAATGGCTAATAAAATTTAATTTAGGTTTTTTAGATATTCAAATAATCTTACGATATATCATTTTTTATCAATCATTATATATTATCTCATGTAGAAAGTTTGAGAAATTAAGAAAAGAAAGGGGGTAAAAAAAATGAAACAAATGAATGAAAAAAATGGGTTGCATAACATTTTATGAGATATTATATTGAAATTCTTGAAAACTATAGCAACATCTACAAAAGGTGTTTACTGTTAGTACAAGGGCCCTAATTAACCTCGTGTCCAACATTTCAACGAGGCGATTTAAGCCTACAAACAATTCAACAACAAAAGACCCTTGATGGAAAGGTTAAATGGCAATCTGGGCGCTTGCTGGAAATGTTAAATGGACTCTGCTCTCATGTCTCATTTGCTGGCAAGGGACTCTGCTCTCATGTCTCAGCATTTGGTGAGAAAACCGCTGCTAAACCTCACTCTAATGAATTGTATGACCTAAGGTCAACGGGTAAGCTGGTATGGAACCAACAACACAACAAAGATTCAGGCCCAACACTATCTTTGAACATAGAATTGATGTAAGAAATCTAAACTCAAGTACTAGTTTTGCTTAATTAGCAAAATTAATTTGACGTAGAACAAGTGACCAGCACTCCTCCTTCTTTCCTACCCGCTGTTGGCCATCAGATTATAATTTAAGAATTAATTCAAATTTCTGCTTGTTGATCTTTTGAGGATACAACTTTAAGAAAATAATCTCCCTTCCAAGAACAACCAAGCTGTGGTGTTGACCCTGTAAACTTGTCCTTGCTTCCCGTTTGTTTGCTGGAAAGTAGTTTTCATTTGGAAAGTGAATTCCGGAAAAGTGAATTATTTTCTGATGTTTGGTAGTGTAATGGAAAATAAGTTGGAAAACACTTTCCAGTGTTTGGTTATGTCATGGAAAATGAGCTGGAAAATAACTTATTAATGTTTTATTTTTCTCAAGTTTATTAAAATAATGAGGAACAAATCTTACAAATTAAAAAGTTGAATGAAAATGAAATTGAAAAAA
>Ga0307517_10005927_pt1 | contig 18238 bp, 26 predicted proteins | sample 23_EM_MG_FD_194515 | JGI IMG/M metagenome (GOLD analysis project Ga0307517, IMG submission 194515) | Populus trichocarpa ectomycorrhiza microbial communities from riparian zone in the Pacific Northwest, United States - 23_EM | ecosystem: Host-associated > Plants > Roots > Unclassified | place... | reverse complement strand
CTGATGGGATAGTAGTGAAGGCTTGGTTACTCACTTGACGGTATCGGGAACATCTGAGTCGGAATCAATAGGACCATAGAACGCAAGGTGCGTGTTGTTGTGGCTCGTGTAGAGACCATTTGCCGCGTTGGGAACGGAAGTCTTGTTCCCATCCATGGTGAACGCGACGTAGCCCATAACAGGAGTGTCGGTGTTAATAATGGCTAAGGCAGGAGTCGTGAAGAGGGTAGCAAGAACGACAAAAGAAGCGAGATTGAACATGGCGAGTGTTGAGCTTGTAGGTTTCTGGGGAAGCGACTGGTAGTAGTTGCTCAGTGGGGAGTAACTGGGATTTCTACTTGTACTTATATGCTTCAAGGATGTGGTACACCGCCTTTTCGTATTATTGGGGTGTTCAGATAGGCTGGCGCGGCGGGTTTTCTGCTATTCCCGGGGCGTCTATGTTCCCAGGGCATTTATGTTCCCGGGGCATGTATGGTGCCGGCCACCAAGAGACTACTACTTGGTGCCAGTGGCAAAATTCGGGGACGAGAGCGTCCCCTGAGCGCTTATTCAGCGCTCCGTTCGTCGCAGCGGGCTGGGTGGCGCCTACACTTAGATTAGGATAGATAGAATTTCGGATCAAATATGTCAAACATACACTCCCCGACTCCGGAAGGAGGAGGGTTTTGTCCGTGATGAAACGGCCCCAGTCCGAACCAGCCGATCCGACAATCATGTAATTCATTAGTTTATCTGTTTCTGAGGCGTCTTGTCAGCAACTTGTCGAAGAGGTCCTCAAAGAAGAGTTCGGCCACGAAATATCTGAACAACTTCTCCTACCACTTTCTTCGGAGAGAAAAAACGAGAAGAAGAAACAAGCACGTCGTGAAAACCGTACGTCATTCATTGCGAACGCACGCGAGGCTCGGGATACATATATTCGTTCGTGGCCGCAGCCGGTTCCCAAGGACGTCGTGTTCGAATGTGTGAACGCATACTGTAATGCGACTCAATTGAAAATTCCGTCAACTTGCTCTGTGTGTTCGAGGCAACAATTTGATGTAGAGATGCACCGGGTTTCGCTGACCGCGAGCGATAGACTCCCGGACTACCTGTCGACCCTGAGCGCCAAGGACAATCCACCCTTTTCGGAGAGTGAATTCCAGTTCGAAGACTCGCGCTTAGATAGGCTAATCCTTGACCCGAACGGAATACAGACTGGTGCTACTTCCGGGGACACGAAGCTTTGTGTGTGTCACCCTTGTTACAGCTATCTCTCCCACTCGTCCATGCCGCGTTTCGCTCTGGCCAACAAACTCCACCGCGGGCGTCTTCTTTGCGATCTTACATGGATCGAAGAATGTGTATGCGCTATTTATTCGAATACGGCTGTGGTCACGCGCCGTCTGATAGACTACACCACAAGTTCCGCGATCGCTGGATTCCGGCTGGGAACCGGGTCCGGGTCACCGGATCGAGGTTGAACGGATCCTACCTGCCGTCCAGGTGGAACACGGCTGATATGTGAAAACAGTCCCAGCTGGTGAGCGCCAATAGCCACCTATTGCGGTACCTACGGCACACCCCATTTGGTTGTTCTGGTCCTCATCCCATTCGCTGAAATCATTATATTCTTGTTGTAAATGTAGATACGTACATATTACATGGCAGCAATCAAACTCGAGAGCCCATTAGTTGGCCAGCGGCTTGCACGATTGAGTTGTCTGATCGAGCGGAAGTAAAGTCCGCATTGACCGGTGCTGTATCTGCGTCAAGCCCGGGATACGTGTCCTGGTCGTCGAGAAGATACTCCGCTAGTACCCTATAGCCCATGTTGGTATGCATAACGAACGTAGAATTAAAAAAATGCTCACTGGTTCGGGTTCTCGCAGTTCCGGATTTCTTCAAGTTCTTTGGCAACTCGAGGCCAGTAGGCGTTGCCGTTCTCCCTCGCGCAGACGGATCGCTGTAACGTGAGCTAGTTGAGGTGTGACAGAAATCTTGAATTGAATCACGCACAAGAACTGCGATACGGATGAAGGATGGCCCTGATCCGCTGGATGTTCCGCTCCTTGTGACACCCTTCATTGGTTACTGGGTTCTTGGGCGGCTATTGGGAATTGAAGCTCGGCGCTCTTCTTCACGCGGAACCGTATATCCGCCACTTGGTCACCGCTTCCGCGCGTTCTATTTTGGCCTGTAGGTGAACGACGAGGTGAAGCAGCACGGGTCCACCTCGGATGTGGTGTTCAAGATCCCCGCATTGATTGAGCACGTATCGTCGATTATGACCCTCGAGGTGCGTTTCTTTTCCGTTCTTGCTTCCGCTTCTTCATCGCATGTCCTCTGTATCCCTCACTGCCCGCGTGTCACACCCTTGGTTCGTTGCTAACCTCTCCCCCAGATAGGCGACGTGATCCTAACCGGTACGCCGTCCGGCGTTGGGCCCGTAAAGCCGGGGGACAAGGTAGATTGCAGGTTGAAAGGTAATGCTACCGGTGCAGAATTAGCCAAGATTGAGTTTGAGGCAGTTGGGGGGATTGGAAAGTACGAATTCAAGGGGTGAAGTATGAAAAAGATGTATCTACACGTGGAGAACGAGTTAAAAAAACGACAGTCCATCATACGACACATGATCCAGAGTCATGATAATCGCTTTCCCCATTGTACGGTTCGAGGGACAAGATCACGGTTCCTTTCTTAACGAAGTTGGGCCACACCTTGTGCACGCACTCCAACAGCTGACCACATTCCTCCTCCGAATCGATATCCGTTGGATGCAAACTGATCCGAAGGCTCTCGATACCGTTTTGATAACTTCTGTCGTGGATCCGACACAGGAGATCGTCGATTCCTTCCCATCCCACCAAGGATCTGCTCGTCACTAGGCCGTCGAAGGAACTGACCTTGATCTCTTCGAGGTGGGGAGAGGTTGCTTCGAGCAGGGCATCCCAGTTTGGGTCGTCTCGTCTGAAGTCGCCCAACAGGTGGATCGATAGGGTTGTTTACATCGTACACAGTTTCCCTCCATGAACTACATATTTGAGACACATGAAATACGACCGCATATCATATTCACATAAACCTAAGGAATACTACCTCTGGTTCTAACTCCGCTTAACAACTAAAACCGCCGACCTCCCTTCCATAGGTACTCTTCCACTGGCGATGACTATTCCACCCACCACCCGAAGTCGTGCATCGAGAATTAACGCATCCAACATCAAAGTTCCATTGACTAACGGACTCGGTCTGGCCGTTACCATAATCGCAACCGAAAGCCCAAACGTTACCGACGGAGTATGAGATTGAACCTCTGAAACTGGGGTGGGATGCGAGGAAGTTGCCCAATCCTTGGTTTGCACGGCTGATGTCGGCACTGTTGGCGGATTGACCGTTGCAACTGACGTCGCAGGTAAGTTGACGAGCGACCAGGTCGCGATTACTTGGGAAACACAATCAGCGCTGATGGGATAGTAGTGAAGGCGTGGTTACTCACTTGACGGTAGCGGGAACATTTGAGTCGGAATCAACAGGGCCATAGTATGCAAGGTGCGTGTCGTTGTGGCTCGTGTAGAGGCCATTTGCCGCATTGGGAACGGAAACCTTGTTCCCATCCTTGGTGAACGCGACGTAGCCCATAACAGGAGTGTCGGCGTTAATAGCGGCTAAGGCAGGAGTCATGAAGACGGTAGCAAGAGCGACAAAAGAAGCGAGATTGAACATGGCGATTGTTGGGCTTGTAGATCTGTAGGAAAGCGACTGGCAGTGGCTGCTTGCGGAGTAACTGGGATTTCTACTCGTATTTATATGCCCCAAGGACGTGGTGCACCGCCTTTTCGTATTGTTGCGGTTCAGGCCTCCGGCCTACAGGGATGAGAGAATTGGCACGGCGATCGGCATTCCTTGACCGCGACCTGACGAGCGACCGGTAGCTTTTCGGTTTCCCGGCGGCGGTGGATTTTGTCTCTCTTCTTGACCGTACCTCTCATCGACCCGCATCATATCGCTCGACCCTGAGCATCGCGTGTCGCATCGTGTCGTGGGATCGTCTGTCGGCGTCGCGATTACCTACCCTGGCGTGCGGTGCTTCCCAAAGAGTTTTGAAGGGTCAACCAACTGTATTGGTGAGATAGTTGTTCCCGGCGACCCGGAAAACTAGACTTACGGGTGGGATAGTTGTCCGTGATTAACAGCAGTGCATCACATTCACGCTAAACGCGCGAGGCCCGGGGGTATCTCTTGAAAGGCTGTCCGGTGTTGCAGCATGAGTGAGATCTCCCGTACACGCCTTCCATGTCGTCTGGCGCAGTCGAGGAGATTATTGCTGCCGGCTATGACCTGTGAGTTTCCCCCCTTCCTACCCGGTTCGACACGAGTAGACTTGTCTGACCTCTTTGGATCGGTGAATCCCCGACACCGTGGTTAAGGTAAGCATCAAATTTCGTCTCTTTTTTTGTAACTCGGAGCGACGTATCAAGCCGATTGCGACCGGTGTTACGGGATCGCAGGCACCGTCGTCTTATTGTATGATTGCTTTTTGACCCTGGGGGATGAGGTAAGCTATCCCATCAACGTCGCCCTTCGCCAGGCTTACCATCCATGTGAAAGATAAAATTCACCCGGCCGGGAAGAAATCATGGGACACGCAAAGAACATCGTTTGCTGTGCGATATTCGTTAACGCCACGAGACAGTCTTTGGGCTTTTCTTCGCGGTACGTCCTCCTCTGTAGCGCGCCTCTTGCTTTCTGAAAGGAGACTGTGGAACAGATATCTCCCGATCAGTTACCAGTTCTGGTTGATGTTTGGTGGGCGTGGTGATCGCTCCTCGTGATGTATCAAGTTGACCCTTACCAACCCTACGGCAGTGACTTATCGTCAGACATGAGGCAGTTGAGATGATTGGAAAGTACAAATTCAAGGGGTGAGGTATGAAAAAGATGTATCTACACGTGGAGAACAAGTTATAAAAAACAAGAGTCTATCATACGACGCATGGTCCAAAGCCATGATAATCGCTTTCCCCATCGTACGGTTCGAGTGACAAGATCACGGCCCCTTTCTTAACGAAGTTGGGCCACACCTTGTGCACGCACTCCAACAGCTGACCACATTCCTCCTCCGAATCGATATCCGTTGGATGCAAACTGATCCGAAGGCTCTCGATACCGTTTTGATGACTTCTGTCGTGGATCCGACACAGGAGATCGTCGATTCCTTCCCATCCCACCAAGGATCTGCTCGTCACCAGTCCATCGAAGGAACGGATCTTGATCTCTTCGAGGTGGGGAGAAGTTACGTCGAGCAGGGCATCCCAGTTTGGGTCGTCTCTTCTGAAGTCGCCCAAGAGGTGGATTGATAGGGTTCGTAGTTGAGTGCACGGTGAGAGAGAGATGAGATCTGGGGAGTGTTGTGATTAGAGTTGTGCGTTGGACTGGGGGGTTTGCATGACTTGCCTTGTTTCCAAAGCGAATGCATACCGACCGATAACAGGTTGCCCCCGCGAGACTCAAACAGCCTCTCCAATTCCCCCTTGTTAACGCAGAGCTCGGCAGAAATCGAATTCACTTCTGAAGAGTTCTCGTTAACGAATGTGAGGAACTCTTCGTGTTGTGCGCTCAGGAACCTAAGGGTAAGGTTCCCTCGGAACCCTACGCTCCCCAAGGGTCTATCGGATTTTTGGATCCTGTAGGCGACGGCGCTACAAGGATATCTCGGATCGATTTCGAGGTCATCGATGGAAGGGAACAAGGATGTCAGGAAGATCAGAACCTCGGAATCGACGTAGCATTCCTGTAGCTTGAGAGATTGCGCGGTTGCACCGAAGTGGCTGAGGAAGTGGGTTATGTGGTGGGCTTCGAATCCCCTGAAATCCCAGTCTAGTATCCGGAGAGAGGTTACGTTCGTGAAGAACCGGAGGATTTCTAGGTACTCTCCGTCGATCTCTGGAGAAGTGATCTGTCTAGCGGCGATGAGGAGCTCTCGGACGTGGGAGAAGATGATGGGAGGTTGATGTTGTTGTTGTTGTGACACGTCTTCCGTCGTTTCCGTCGTTTCGGAGCGGATTCGTCTCATCGTGGCGTAGTCGAGGCGGAACCTTTTAAAGATGTTGTATTGGGAACGCGGGCGCCATGCTTTAGAGACCCTGGAGAGTGTTTTGAGCGGGGCGGTGCCACCGGTGGTATACGCGACGTCGATTATGAGTTCGAGAAGCTCCTGAGGGAGCGAAGGGACTGTCATGATCCCCTGGGAAAGGGAATCTAGAAACCAAACGGTTAGGTTTTAGAGGGAGAGATGGGGGGGGGTACACGCACGGAGTGGTGGTGGTGGTTGTAGTGGTGGGTGATGGAGACAAAGGGTTGTCACCTTTCACCCACCCATGCCGCCCCGAGACTCCAACCGTCGGGACCCAAAACGCGTGATCGCTGATTGATCCCGTCCGGAAACCACGTGGAAGCTGTTGATCGGAGTTGAGTTAATCTGGGACGATCGCGGTTGATTTGGTTCCGCTCCTGAAGACTATGGATGGGCTGTTTCAAGTACAGTCTCACCGGTTTATGACCATCGGCCGTGGAGATTGGTCTTCCAAGATTCTGTGATTATTCTCTGGACTGTCAGAAGGGTAACTGGCGATTCTTCGTCCAGGATATAGCTGGACTTCCGTGGGGCGCCGTTGTTTATTAGCTTTTACTGAGCTGTCCCACAAGGTGTTCTATTGTCGTGCAGCTCACCCATGGAAACTACGACCCGCCGTCTGGGTGTCCGTTCCAGGGCCCGCGTATTCCATATCAGTGGTCACGTCTGTCGCAGCGGAACGCCTCTCGTAATTTTCTCGCGCAGACCCCATTTTCTTATCTACGGTGTGACCCGAACTACGAACCATTTTGTCGGGCTCGGGTTCCGAGCGTCGATGCGGGTCCGAAGCAACCCATGTAAGTTGTGAGGACCTTTGGTTCAATGCACGGGAAACAAACCGAACGAGGGGGAGTACAGGTGTTTCATTTGGGCCACACCTTGTGCACGCACTCCAACAGCTGACCACATTCCTCCTCCGAATCGATATCCATTGGATGTAAACTGATCCGAAGGCTCTCGATACCGTTTTGATAACTCCTGTCGTGGGTCCGACACAGGAGATCATCAATTCCTTCCCATCCCACCAAGGATCTGCTGGTCACCAGGCCGTCGAAGGAACGGACCTTGATCTCTTCGAGATGGGGAGAGGTTACGTCGAGCAGGGCATCCCAGTTTGGGTCGTCTCGTCTGAAGTCGCCCAACAGGTGGATCGATAGGGTTGTTTACATCGTACACAGTTTCCCTCCATGAACTACAGATTTGAGACACATGAAATACGACCGCATATCACATTCACATAAACCTAAGGAATACTAGCTCTGGTTCTAACCCCGCTTAACAACCAAAACCGTTGATCTCCCTTCCATAGCTACTCTTCCACTGGTGATGACTATTCCACCCAGCACCCGAAGTCGTGCATTGGGCATTAACGCATCCAACATCAAAGTTCCATTGACTAACGGGCTCGGACTGGCCATTACCGTAATCGCAACCGAAAGCCCAAATGTTATTGAAAGCGTATGAGATTGAACCTCTGAAATTGGGGTTGGATGCGAGAACGCTGGCCATTCCTTGGTTTGCACCGCTGATGTCGGCAAAGTCGGCGTATTGACCATTGCAACTGACGTCGCAGGTAAGTTGACGAGCGACCAAATCGCGATTACTTAGGAAACTCAATCAGCAATGATGGGATCGTAGTGAAGGTTTGGCTACTCACTCAACAGTAGCAGGAACATCTGAGTCGGAATCAATAGGACCATAGTATGCAAGGTGTGTGCCGTTGTGGCTCGTGTAGAGACCATTTGCCGCATTGGGAACGGAAACCTTGTTCCCATCCTTGGTGAACGCGACGTAGCCCATAACAGGAGCGTCGGTGTTAATAGCGGCTAAGGCAGGAGTCGTGAAGAGGGTAGCAAGAACGACAAAAGAAGCGAGATTGAACATAACGATTGTTGAGCTTGTAGGTCTCTGGGGGAGCGACTGGCAGTAGTTGCTTGGGGAGTAACTGGGATTTCTACTCGTATTTATATGCTTCAATGATGTGGTACACCGCCTTTTCGTATTGTTGCGGTGTTCAGATAAGTTGGCGCGGCGGATTTTCCGCCATTCCCCCCGATCATTCTTATATTTTCGCGTCCGCCTTGCTCGACCTCTAGCGCCTCAACAACTCCCTGGATTGGCTTGATTTCTGTGGCATTGCTACAGCGCCATTGAACGCTTTCCGCCAACATTGAGTTTTTCTCGAAATTCGCACTTTGGATTGTGACGACTCCGAAATCTCGTTCGGTCTCCATCTCCTCGACGCTCGCGTTTTTTCACTTGGGGATTCTTCTAACGGTTTCTGTTGAGTGTATGCGGAGTCCGAAGCGACCCATGTAAGCCGGAAGCAAACCGAACGGGGAGGGAGTACGGGTCCGTTCCATAGAGCGCACACCAGGGGTACAGGATTGTTGACAAGCAGCAGAAGCCTCCGGGACTGGGGCCGCCAGCCTACCAACCAGCCCACAGAGAAAAGGTTATGTAACTCGGAAAATCTGCGCATCAGGCCTAGGGACAATGAGACTTGCCTTTCTGTCACTTTTTTCAGCCCTTTCGCAAGAAAAGGCGGACAAAACGGAAAAGCACGTACTTATGTAAGTTATGTCGGGAATCCATTAAAGCTGGGACCCGAAAAGTGACGGGGGGGGGTGCCAAATGAGTGAGGGAGGCAAAGAGAGATGTTCGGTTTTGCTGATGCCGTTGAAGGACGGAGACTATCCTTCAACGGCTTCTATGGAAACCCGGGAGTTGAGCGTAAGTGTTGATCTCAATCGTTTCGAATCGATAATTCATGGCGGTGGTTTGCGGAGAAACCTAACAAGAAAGATAAGTATACCTCTAGCGTACTACTTATCTCTATACCAAACGGCCGGGCATAATCTTTTTGGCGGACATAGTTGTTTTGTATATTACTCCGGATGTGCCCGCTCCAGACGTTAGCTACCCCCCTTGCCCCAGCTCTGGTGGCGTCGTCGATCTCAGAATCAGATCCACGCAAGGTGTCGAGACAAGCGCCCGATCGGCACCTTCCTTCATCCTGACTTCCATCATGGTCCGCTCAGTAGCCTCCGCCTGGAAAGAGTTGCAGTCCCGAACTGGGTTTTCTTAGTTCATTCCTTAGCTGATGAACCTATTTTGTTACAGCGGGCCATGCACTGACGCCGGGGTATTCATCCAGGGACTCATTCTTGTCTTTGAATCGAGTGACCAACGCAACCACGCTTCCCGCTACGGCTGATCAAGTCTTCGGGTCCTGGCGAGGCGCTGCACATAATCCATCACGACGTCGAACTAGCTTTAAGATTCGCAACTGTATAGCGAAGAAGGGAGATTACGTACCCAGCTGATCCCGCACGCGCGTCAATACACGGAATCCCAGTCTGTGTGACGGATTGACGGGACACTAGAAGGTAAGCAGGTGGAACCGGACACGGGGATTTGGTTTCCCGAAATTTAGTTTCCCTGAGATTTGGTTTCCCGGAGATTTGGTTTCCTCCCTCCGTTTCCCCCTCTCCCCTCGAAACCTCCGTTGGCACCGAAGTCCTGAAAGAGATGTGGCCGTTTCGTCCCATGATACCGACCAAGCCGTGGGGATTGCGATGGAGATCTTCTGCGTGGTTCGTCACTTTCAGTGAGTGCCTCAGGTCGCCATGTTTTCGTATCCCGAAGTGCTGACAGTTTGTCAATACCACAGTGGTTTTCCTCGGTATGTTTTGACATCCGAGGGTTTTATTACTCGAATGGGACCCCTCATAACTACTGGCAGGGTTGATGTCCGACACAATTGTCTACTCCATCATCATCCCGATTATGCCGTTCCGGCTGGAGAAGATGGGGTATCATCACATCTCCAGTCGCCTTGGCTGGCTCCTCTTCGCATACGTATGTTACTCGTTTCTGCGGTCGTAATCCCACTGACCTGAATTCAGTCTGCAGGAGTTGTACTTTGTGATTCTTCTTCGTTTTTCTCGGCTCTCGTTAGATGGCTGATAGTGGTTGACAGCGACTCCTCCTCTTGCTTCTTTTTCTGAACGCTACAAGAACCGTAAAATTCCACTGGTACTCGCTATTGTGGCGCTGATCCTATCCATGCTACTTCTGATGCTTGGCAACCACTATTGGATCATGTGTGTTGCGAGGATCATTCAAGGGGTCAGTTCTTCCGGCATCTTCACTGCTGGCATCGCCCTTATGTGAGTAGTGCATACTTCTTGAATTTCGATGGTCTTTGCTCAAGCCCGTGCAGCTGCGACACCACACCGAAGAAACGTATCGGTCGTAAGCACCGTCCCCAATCACAACTCTTCGTCTTCCATCCCTGATCTTCCGCAAACAAATATAGAATACATTGGAATCACAATGGCTGGTTTCTCGCTTGGGTAGGTGGATCATTTAGCCTAATCACGTCTACCTAAAACGAACTTAAATCCAGCCTTTTGGTCGGGCCACCAATTGGCGGCACTCTCTTCGCAAGCTTCGGCTACAAGGCGCCGTTTTACTTTGCTATGGGTTTCGCAGCTCTCGATCTCATCGCTCGTCTTCTCATCATTGAGAGGAAGGACGCTGTCCTGTGGGGTGTAGATCCCGCAGCCGACCCCAATGAAGCAGAGAAACCGAATCCGGTAAATAGTGCTCGCGTATTGAGCTTTGAAAACAGATCAACGTCTGTAGGATCGTTCTGCCCACCGTCTGACATCAGTGTCAAGACGGTCGAAGGGCCGGAGACCGTCATCAGCCGGGCGCCTGCCGATGATGTTGTGCAGCATGTGATCAGTCCGTTGGATGTGCTATTGAGGCTTCTGACGTCTCCGCGGGCTGTGGTCTGTATATTTTCCACATTCGTTTATGGGTGAGTACAGGTTGTTGAAATTTCTCTTCTTGACACGGGATTGAACGCGTCTGGCCAGTCTCGTGTACAGTGGTCAAGAAAGCGTTCTCATTTTACACCTCTCCGACGTTTATAATCTCGATGCCTCCAAAGCTGGCCTTGCTTTCATGGCAGCTGTAGTTCCAACATTGATCTCTATGCCTCTCGCTGGTTATATCGCCGACAACAAAGGAACTGAATGGGTTTCATTCCTCTCTCTGCTTCTCGGTATACCCTGGTGGGGAGTCATCACTATGAAGAGCAGTTTGGCTCAGTTCTTGGTGGTCTTTGCTTTCGAAAGTGAGAGCTTCTCCCTTGCAATCGCGTTCTCGAACTGACAGCCTGGTCACATTCGTAGCATTATTCACTTCTGGCCTCGTGTCACCTCTCATGACTGAATTGGCTGCTGTCAGCCGATCGATTGAAGGTGTTGGATGTGAGCGCCATTTTCATCTGTCCCGGACCTTTGATTGACCACGCGGGTGTTTCCAGATGCACATGTCTATGGAAGTTTTAACCTTGCCTATGGAGTCGGTGAGTCCATACTGTACTCGTTCCGGGTTCTGCAGCTGATCGGTTTCGGACAGGTTCTGGTGGTATGTTTTTTCTTTGAGGTGAACCGCTCTATCGGTCCAAGCTCATCTTGGCTTCCACAGTCGGGCCAGTCCTATGTGGGCAGATTTACGATAATGTCGGCGGCGCGTGGACAGTGATTTCACTCATAACCCTCGGCCTGTTAGTTGTGTGCCTACTCCTTACTGTTACCTTCACTGGCGAACGACCTCTTCTTCGACGCGTACCTGGCCCCTTCTTCAAGCAGGGGAGAAGCCCCACAAACGCATGGGATATGACGGTGCTGGGGGGAGCACCTCTGCCCGAACCTGAGGGTCACACCGGATCTTGCCCAAAGATTCCATCCATACCTCTGTCTCAACCAATGTATGGGGAGATATGATAGCCGGGCTGGACCTTGCCGCCGCACATCATCAACCCTCACCGATACTTCCCCATTGCGCCTCATCATGGTCGGGCGGGTAAAATCCCATAACACTCAGGCTCCTTGTTGCGCTGGTATGTGTTCTATATCGTGGGTCGTCGCGGGTTCTTATTTACTGTACATATGTGACAAATCATCTAGCAGACGTGTCATTCTTATACCTCTTTGGTTACGGATATTTATTTCATTATACCCACGAAACCGGGCCCGGTGGGGGTATTCCTTGGGCAATCTTATCAAATGCCGGACATTCGTTCATTTCAAACATCGAATAGTATTGACAAGTTAGGAAGAGTTTCCGATAGCTATTGTACAAACTTTACACGGACGGAGTAGTGAGATGATTTACCTTGCAGATTCTGTGCGTGAAGGACCCCGGGAGTCAGTCTAAGCAAGTACGAGAGCAGCCATGCCGAGGAACCAGGCGACGGCGGCAATTGAGACCCTGACGGCGTTGTACTTGCTCCATTCACTGAAGAGTTTGTCAACGAGTTTTGAGTCGGGTCCGCCTCCCTCTTGCTTAGTGATATCGCTCGCGGCTTTGAGGATGTCCCTGTTAATGGGTACCACTGTTTTGTGGGGTTCGTGAGTCTTGTGTCATACAGTTCAGTAGGGTTCATCACTCACATACGATGAGCGTGTATGGTACGACCGAGAATGAGAAGAAGGATGCCCCGTACAAAAGGGGTCGCAGGTCGGGGCGGAAGGCTGAAGCTACTAAATAGGAGGTACCACTCAAAAGTGCGGCCGCTGCGAAATGTTTCTGCGAAGCGAGCGGTGAGTACACGGGGCCCGGCTCCACAGTTGGGGTGGCTCTGGTCAAGATAGGGGAAGGGGTTTTATTGTAGCCTCACCTTTGCACGGTAGAACATCCATTCCCACAATTTCAAGGCGGATGCGTCGCTGATTCCTTTTTTTGCCCTTTCGGACTCGGTGATGGTGGCCGGGAGGACACCGTTCATGGCGAGGCTGAGGTTTCCGAAGAAGAAGAAAGAGGAGGAGATCGCCCCGGTCAGCATGGCGAGACCGAATGGGCCTGTGGTGTCGCGGACGAGGTGTTGGGTGATGGTTTCGGTCATAATGACGTGCGTGTGAGTTTGGTCAGAGAGAAGATTCGAGGGTTATGCGGAATGAGAGTGACCTTTGAAGAAGAGGACGGCCCCTGAGAGACCCGCAAAATACGTATACAGAGTCGGAGAGGTCATGGTGCGCAGCTAGGTTATGATATCAGGGGCGGATACATGAATGCACATATGTATGATGTATTCGGATTTGCGGCACGGGATCGAGGATCCACCTGTCCCGCCGGCCGAGCGCCGGGAGCCGTTCCAGAAACGAAACCTAAAATTCATATCCTCCCGCGCCGAGCATGTCAGGGTCCACCGTCGCCCTCGAAAGCCTCGATCCTCACCACCCCTCTCTCGGTCGATCAGATCCAGAGAGGGCCTGGTGGAAATCCGCCATCATCTATCAGATCTACCCCATCTCCTTCTTCGATTCCAACGGAGATGGTCTTGGCGACCTCAATGGCATATATTCAAAACTTGACTACCTCAAGGATCTGGGGGTTGACATCCTCTGGTTGTCGCCCATATACAAGTCTCCAATGGCTGATATGGGTTATGATATGTATGACGATACCTACCCCGCTGTTCTGACCCGCGTTGCTAAGACACCGTGACAGCGCGGATTACTATGCCATCGACCGCAGATTTGGCACCCTAGACGACTGGGATAGGCTTGTCAAAGGTGTACACGACCGAGGAATGAGGCTCATGTGAGTCGATGACGCTTGGACGCTGTGCTTGGACCCCATTGAACGCGTCCCGCGACCGCAGCATGGACCTCGTAGTAAACCACACTTCCGACGAGGTAGGTTCGCTTACTCTCGCATCCCCATATCCATCCGCCTACCCACGAAAATGTTGAATGTGTGAACCTCCAAGCACGATTGGTTCGTTCAATCGCGATCGAGCAAAGATCACCCGAAACGCGATTGGTACATCTGGCGTCCGGGAAAGCTTAGCACAGATGGCATCAGAAGTCCGCCGAATAACTGGCGGTCTGTTTTCCAAGGTAAAAACACGACTTGATTGGCGAGATGAATTGATCGGCTGACCTGCGGATCATTCTCACTTACCCCCCTCTCTCATAGGCCCTGTTTGGGACTACGATGAAGCGACAGACGAATACTACCTTCACCTCTTCTTGACGAAACAACCAGATCTGAATTGGGATAACATGGAAGTTAGAGAGACCGTGTACAAAATGATTAGGTTCTGGTTGGATCGTGGATGCGATGGTTTCCGGGTACGTTTTATTACACCTTCTCGGATACTACGAAGCTCAGCCCCCAAACCGTTCGTGCTTGTTTGGGTTAAGATGGACGTTATCAACCTTCTGTCCAAAACGGATGGCCTGCCGGACGCGCCGGTCGTTGACGAGAATGACCCTACTCAACCAGCATCCATGCACTACGCCAACGGACCCAGGATACACGAATACATCAAGGAAATGAACCAGAAAGCCCTTTCTCGTGGGTCATCATCAGGCTCTCCCGCAATGAACGGAACTCACGGAGTAACCACAGACTACGATATATTCACCGTCGGAGAAGCACCGTTCTCCTACTCCCCCGACGACCTTGCAAAGTACGCTTTACCACAACACAAGGAACTCAAGACCATCTTCCAATTCGAGCTCATGAAAATTGATTGCTTCAATCGTGAGCGCCTGGTACCGCAACCTTGGAAGCTATCCGACCTGAAGAACGTTGTGGAGAAGTGGCAAACCTTCAAACGAGAGGAAGGATTTTGGAACACGTTCGTCTACGCTTCCTCATTCAGATAGAAAATTTCACCGGAAGCTGATCGCTAAACATGCATTCACTATCATAGCGTCTTCATCGAAAACCACGACGAATCACGAGTCATATCCCGCTTCGGAAATGATTCTAAAGAATGGAGATCACATTCCGCTAAGCTTTTCGCACTATTAGAGGTTTCCCAAGGAGGAACTCTGTTCATTTATCAGGGTCAAGAACTTGGTTTGAAAAACTTCCCCGCTTCTTGGGGCCTGGAAGAATACAAAGATGCGGCCACAATGAACTTTTGGAATAGGTCAGTTGGACAAAAACACGCGCGCATCCTCCCGGTAGAAACTATGAGACGCTCCATTTCGTTTCCTGGCGAAGTCCTGTGAATTCTGTCTCACCTCTTCGTTTATTTTCTTAGGATCAAGGAACGGAGAAAAGCCGAGGCAAGACCAGGAGAAGAAATAGACATGTCCGACGTTATGGAAGGGTTCCAACGAAAAGCGCGAGATCATGCACGTGTACCTATGCCGGTTCGTACGACTTCTCGACACTCCACTAACAATAGTATGATTCACACGAGACTCATCGTTCGTTGAACCTCTCTTATTTGGCCCGATGGGATCTCCTCGTTCAGTGGACCGCTGATCCTCATGCCGGTTTCACGACCGGCACCCCCTGGATGCGTGCGAACGATGATTACGCCGAAGGGTGGAACGTCCAGGCGCAACTCGGGGACAATGCGAGCGTTCATGCGTTCTATAAGCACGTTCTAGACTACAGGAAGAAATCAGATTTACTCGTGCGTCCAATCCGTTTAGTTGTTGCGTTTGTATTCAATCTTCGGGTCAGGTATATGGGGACTTCCAGATGATCGAGAGATATCGGGACCACCCGCATGTTTTCGCTTTCTTGCGCACATTCGGTGCAGGCATCGCGGTGGTACTGCTCAATTTCGGTCAAGATGAAGTTACGTTGGGATTGGAGGATAATGACGTTTCTCAGAGTGTTGTCGGATTTGCCGAGCTGGCCCTCGACAGTTACCGCGATCTCGATACCAGCACGGAGTCCGACCGGGAGGTCCTTCAGGACTCCGTGATCCTTCGAGGATACCAAGGAAAGATTTTTGTCAAGTAGCGGATATACACACAGAGATTAGCAGAAATACCAAGATGTACAATCAGATATCGCGTCCAAAACCAAGTCGATGAGAGCTTCAGTTTTGAGGTTAGCCCTTGCCGAGACACTGGTGAGGAGACAGATGCACAGCTTCTGCAAGTTGGCTCTTTTCATGGACTCGAGTGATTCACGAGTCGGGGCAGAAGCTACCGGCGTCGGAGTTCTGTGTGTTCGGTTGTCCCGCCTGGTCACTGTATCTGCGGGGAAGGACCGTGGGTGTGGGTGAGCAATGCGAGCCCGAGGCGCCCCACACTTGGTTGCCTCTGCACGATGAACCGACACCGAAAAAGAAAAAAAAGGTCCAGGATGACAGATCCCGTTTGACCTAAGGTCAGGGATCCTGGATGTGGTGCAAGCCAGCGTTACTCGGTAAGCATCGCCCGGCAAATTTAGATCACAACGAACGTTGCACAGAAAGCTCAGACTAAACATTGTCCAGCGCGCTGGGATAAGGCATTGCCCGGCAAGTTCGCGAGTGGCCGGTTAGTATACATATACGCTGCATGCAGGGGTCAAGAAAAGTAGGATAGTACGGGATAGAACGGATAAAACTACCTGCGTACAACTTCGCATTTTTTGCAGGACGAAGGCTAATGAAAAACCGACAAGACCCGGTACTCAAGGAGTCCCGGGAATATTCGGATTTGAATCGACACCGGACAGAGTAGAATCGCGCTTCGCGGCATCCTTCTTACCGGCCCAAACGCTGCTGGGACCCACGGTGACTGGCCCAAACTTGTTAATCTTTCCGAAATTCGAAAGATCTCCCGCCTTGGATGGTGGTCGGGGAGTAGATCCGCCTGAAATAGACCACCCATCGGATGGTTGTTTTCCAGCATATCCTCTACCACGTCCTCGGGGTATGATCTTCCCGAAATTCGAAAGATCTCCCGCCTTGGATGGCGATCGGGGAGTAAACCCGCCTGAAACAGACCACCTATCAGATGGTTGCTTTCCAGAAAATCCTCTACCACGACCCCTGTTCCACCGGAAGCCGGCACGGGGCAAACCGAAACCACGGTCCTCGGTCTCATCCGTCTGAAGGAGGCCAGAGTGGCTGTTAGAGCCCTGGCACTCGGGTTTTGATATTTCGATCTCCTGCCCAACAACAGTCTCTTTCGGCTCCGGATGTTGTGTCTATCCATGCAACGCGCATAAATAACCATGCTCAACCCACGATTAGACATAATCCAAAACATACCTCGGGACCCAAGACCTGGGCCCGAAGAGCGGCTCTTTCACCGTTCGAATCCGTCAGGAGTCGGTCGTATCTGTCTTTGGCTTCGATAAGTTCTGCTCGCAAGGACTTGATGTCGTCCCGTTGAGTCGCGTTGACCTCCTCAAGAGACGAGACCTGCGAGCGAAGTGTATCCTGAGAAGCTGCAGCCGCCTTCAACCTTTCTATCATCTCAAGATTCTGCAACTTCAGCTTCTCGACCTCCTCCTGTAACGTGGTGGTAGCAGTCTGAACCGCTTTCCACTCCCTATCTCGTTGGATAATCCCCAAGATTTCGCTTCGTGCGGCGGGGGAAAACAAATTCGCTACCGGACCCATCTGAGAGAGCATTTAACAACGGGGTCGAACCAACAGCGCGAAATGAGGAGTACGCACGGTTGCGATGTCGCCTGAGTCCGTGTCGACACTTGGAGAGATATCCATTGAGATCCCAGGGGAGCACTGGCAACGGCAAAACTGTGGCGGAGAGAAAGAAGCAAACCCTTCTCCACCGACTGTGGCGGGGTCCATTGAATGTGCAGGTGATGTTCTCGGGCGCTTGAGATAACAGGGTCAAATAACGAGAGTAGGACCCCAGGACCTGGTGTGCGCGGACTCTACCATCCGTAACCGGTGACGAGTTGCGGGTTCGAGAGTTTACGGAACCAATACCACCTGTTTGTTGTCACCCACCATCCAGGGAACGTCGAACGTCGAATTTCAGGACATCATGGGTTGGGAAAAAAGAGAGCCAAAGGTCCGAGAGTCAGAAGGCGTGTATTTGTGGCGGAAGGGTCAAAAGTTGAATGTCGAGTGTCGCCTAGCCGGCAAGATTTTTCTAGATGCACTGACTTGGGTGGTGGGTGGTCACCCGGTCACACATGGTGCGCGATAGCAGGAGTTTGGGCTCCCGTACTATCTGTGAGGAAGGACGCGTGAGCAATGCGAGCCTGAGATGCCTCACCCTCTCGAGTCTCACGGGCTGTAACATGTGATTACCTCTGCACGACAAACCGGCACCAAAAAACGAAAGGGAAAGATAAAAAAAGACCCAGAACGACAGGTCGCGT
>Ga0307517_10005926_pt1 | contig 18238 bp, 19 predicted proteins | sample 23_EM_MG_FD_194515 | JGI IMG/M metagenome (GOLD analysis project Ga0307517, IMG submission 194515) | Populus trichocarpa ectomycorrhiza microbial communities from riparian zone in the Pacific Northwest, United States - 23_EM | ecosystem: Host-associated > Plants > Roots > Unclassified | place... | reverse complement strand
TTTTAAAAATCTAGAGTGACACGCGTGAAAATCAAGGTGGAGATAGGAAAAAGAAAAAAAAAAGTCAATCAACACCAAACCAGAGGTCAAAACACCACACGTGTTGTTGTGAAAGAGAGGCGTGCCCCATACGCTATTGACCACCAGAAGTCATCAAATGCGCTATCTAGAAGTGATAGGATGCCTCATACGCTAACGCTTTCAATGTACGCGTCAATCAATTTTTTTTTAATAATATTTATATTTATTAAATTACAGAATTGTCTTTAAGTCAACATAAGTATATATAAAAAAAAAAACCAAGGTTAAAGACAAAATAACCCTTAGAAGGCAATTTATTAATTTTATCTTTCTAAGGGTTTTTTTTTGTAAGTGCACAATGCTAACTATACAGAAAAGGAGAAAATGACTTTTAACGATAGTTTATTATTTTTAAGGGTAATTTAGTAATTTTAATATGCTAAAAAACAAAAAGATTGAACTGTCCCAATTGAATTTTATAATGACTAACGAACATGTGAAAAGTTCGAGTTGCCCTAGAAATGAGTTCATTGATTTTACTGGGAAGTGCAAAAAAGTAATTATATTATAATAGCAAATAGAGACTATAACCATTGTGTTTTTACCTTATGTTTTAGCACTTTTTTTTTTTTTTATCATGTCACCCATAATACCTCAATCCAATATTACTAGAACCATGCAAGTGCCAAGCAAATTAGCAAACTACAATATAAGAAAAAAAAACCAAAGAGTTATTTGATATATTTTTTATGCTATTTTTTTTTAAAAATAAAAATAATTTTGGTTGAATACTATTTATTTTTGTTGTTTTTATTTTCATAAAATTTGCACCTAATATTTGGCCAAGAGTTGAGTTATTAAAATTAATATTCACTATCCAAACATTCTAAAAAAATCAAGGTTTTTTTAAGAAAGTTTTATTGTTCATATGAACAATAAAACATATTAATATGATTTTCTAATCTTTTTTTAACGATTCATTGTCGTAGCATAATTGGCTAGCACGAGAGTCACAACCATGAGGATGCAAGTTCGAGTGACATCACCACTATTATTTTCAAACAGATGATCTACACAAACACACACACACACGGACTTGCCCTACTACCACTAGGCTTGGTGCTAGGCATGGCCTTTTTTTTTTTTTTTGGTTTCTTGACGCTCTAAATTTTTTTATTAGATTTACTTACTTTTTAGTCTTGTGATCCTCAAATACTATTATAAATTTGTTACATGGTTTGTAAATAATATTATAATTTTTTTTTAAATTTGTTTTTTCAATTAATAAGACACGAACCCAACTCTTAGAAGCCCTAAGCACATTCCTAGTTGATATACAACACCTCAAACACAATCTCAACCCTACTTGACTCTCGAGTGTATAATTATAAGATCCGACCTAGAAGTTGATCTAGCCAGGGAGTCGGGTCTTGAGGTCAACCCGAAAAAATTAAAGGAATTAATGTTAAATCTGTGTCCAGCTTCCCTCCAATCCTTCCCTTTTGTTTCCATGCAAATCATAGGCAGGAATTAATTGAAGGAAAGCTCTTCAAAATATAGAAATGCCAGTTATATGTTGCATGCCTTTTCTTCAACTCCTTTCCTACACGCGCATAAACATACAAAAACATGATATAAATTAAAGAAAAGCAAGGAAGTTGGTAGAACTTGAAGAGCAACTTCAGACTGGTTGAAAGCACCTTCTCTACCCCAGTCTCAAAGCATTAGAAAGGAAAGTGTCCTATCAGTTTTTGCAGGTTGTTCAAACTTTCGAAGCTCTGCACGTGTCGAGACCAAACACAAACCAAAACTACTAATCATCAAAACAAGGCATAAAGCAATGTATTCGTTATTGTCATGTCTCTCTAGCTAGAGCTGATCCGAGAAAAAAACTCAGATAGAAATGAAATGGAATTATGAAAGCTGGAGGAGTTGTGACATTTTAAAAAAAAATAGATCTCAAACGAGTTTTGCTAGATTTTTTGCCTTACTCAGACCGGTTCAACCATCGAATCAACCAGATTTCAAGTTAATTTGTCAGACTGATCTAATTATGCTCGAGTTCTTAGACTCCATCCTTGCCCCCACTCGACTCTGGAAGGCCTCGGACTCCATCCTTATCTCCCAACATCTTGCCCTCATCTTATTACAACAACCGCTCACTGAAGCTCTCATGTGCTGGACTTGTGCTTGATCCAACTTGTAAACAACCTAAACCTGAATCTAGTCCCTGGACCCAGATCCAATATTGGCATGTTCGTGGACTTGATCCTAGCCCAGTCACTACATCCTGGAGCCTTTCGAAATGTACAATGATAGTGTTGTCGAACCTTTATTTTTTGGTTTGTGAAGGTTTGAAAATACGTAGCCAAATTTTTTTTTTGAAATCCATTAACAGAAACAAATAAGTTTTCACATTTTGTTTTTAAAATTTTAAAAACCATAACAAAAAATAAAAATAAAATGATACAGAAAAAACCTCTAAACAAAAAGAAGAAAATAGAAGCAAAACTCTGTCACAGCATCATTTATCAAACTAGGAAAAAGCTCATAAATAAAGAGGGAAACCTTGAAAAAAAGAAGATTAAAACCCCATGAACAATTGCTTGTAGCTCCGCCCCCTCCCCCTGGCCCCTGTTCCTCCCAATAAACCAAGGAGAGCTAAGAGCTGCTTGTTAGTGAAGATTTCCCACAAAACCTGCCCACACGTCAACATTAAATTCTGGCTTGCATTGACATTAGTATAGCACTCATTATGGCAAAGTAAGTTAATTACTCAACCAAATAGCTGAAAAAGGAAAAGAGGAGAGAGTTCTTGGTATATTGTTTTCTTAACACAACAATGGCGATGAATTCAGGAAGATAAAAACAAAAACCGATGGTTGAAATACATTGCTACTTTAACAGATTCTTCAACTCAAGTTTTAATGCCTAAAATGTATTTTTTTAATTTAAATAAAAAAAGAGAGGCAAAGAGGGTAAAAACCGACTCTAAGCTGACGTGCAAGACCATGGAATTCTGTTGTTGTTTAGCAGTTTAGGGACACACGGGACGAGGAAAAACCAAACATCATTATCTTCTTTCTACCACCGATTTCTCTACATCAGTCGGTTATCACTTCGTCAATTACCCATGTTCTTTTAGGATTGGACTTAATAAATAAAGTATTTTATTTATTTTTATTTTTCCTTTTCTTCGTAGGATTCGTACCAATAAAAGAAATTTCTTTTCTTTTTTAATATATAAATATCTCACTGCTTCTAATTAAAGTCTTTCTTTTGATAGTTGATGCTCATCACTCCGCATTAGAACAAAACCCTAAGGGTTCTTGTAAGGACCAATCGCCGCCAGATTGATCTCAGCCCACTATAAAACCCTCTTCTTCCATGTTTTTCTTGTTTCTTCAATGAAAATTGCTCTCTTTCTTTATCTATCTATTTCTCACACAATCTTTGCTGCATGAAAACATGGTGCGCAAAGTTGTGTGCTTTGTTTCATAAAATTGATTTAGAAGATAAGAGAGGAAAGCCCCATCTTTTTTAACATGTTTTATGATTGAAAATTGAAGTTTTTGCAGTTTAGGAGTGGGCAATTGATGTTCATCAATTTAGTAGGTGTACAAGTTTTGATCTTTTCTAGTTAAAAAGTTAACATCTTGAAGCTGTAAGTAGGGTTTTGGCTATTTCTAACGTAGACAAGTTTTGATTTTGGAGACGGTTTAGGTTTTAGGGTTTGATTATAACTGGTGGGTGTTGATCAGTTATTGAGTTGTTATAGGGGGTAATGATCAAATTGGGGTTTTGAATATGCTATCTGAATTGGGAAGGAGACCGATGATAGGAGCTAATGATGGATCATTCGGTGATGATTTAGAGAAGGAGATAGGGTTATTGTTGCGTGAGCAACGTAGGCAAGAAGCTGATGATCGTGAGAAAGAGCTCAATTTGTATAGGAGTGGTTCTGCTCCTCCAACCGTGGAGGGTTCATTGAATGCAGTCGGGGGCTTGTTTGGCGGCGGAGGTAACGGTGGTGCCTCTTTCTCAGACTTTATTGGTGGAAAAAATGGGAATGGTTTCACGTCCGAGAAGGAGCTTAGGTCTGATCCAGCTTACTTATCTTATTACTATTCAAATGTGAATTTGAACCCTAGGCTTCCTCCTCCTTTGCTGTCGAAGGAGGATTGGAGGTCTGCGCAGAGATTGAAGGGTGGAAGTTCAGTCTTAGGTGGGATTGGAGATAGGAGGAAAGGTAGTAGTAGAGCTGATAATGGTAATGGTAGATCAATGTTTTCAATGCCGCCAGGGTTTGAATCGAGGAATCAAGACAGCGAGGTTGAGTCAGAGAAGGTTTCTGGCTCACTTGAATGGGGTGGTGACGGGCTGATTGGTTTACCAGGATTAGGACTTGCCAGCAAACAGAAGAGCTTTGCTGAAATATTTCAGGTGCATTTCTATGATTTTGCTCAAGTCACGTTTCTGTTTGTTTGTAAATTTCTGGCTTTTGCGTAGCATCTTCTTTATTGCTTTCTGGCATCAAGAATATCATTGGATTATTTTCCTTGAATTCCCCGTTGTGGTATTCGGTGCTTCCTATTAAGGATTGGCACAATCTTATTTGTGCATGGATGAAATAAACAAGTTTTTTGCTGTCCTTTTCTAATTTTCTACTTCGAATGTTACAGAAAATCAGTTTTTTTTACCTGGGTTATTTTTTTTTGTATCATTCTCTATGCCTTGCTATTATTTTGGTTTCAGTTTGTTTGTGTACAAATGGTATTGGAGGTGTATTAAGAATGCGATCATGACAAATTGATGCAATATTTAGTTATTTTTATTCTCGAATACACAGTAAAGAAGTCTATGAACTGGTCGGTATGTTTAACTTGTGAACTCTGAGGAGCTTTTAGTTGTGTGGGATTTAGTTCTGTGTGAATGACGAGACCATTACGAGGCCCCATGCTAGACACACACTTTGAACTCAAGCTTTGGATTGGGATACCAATTTCAAGGGCATTGTCTATGGCCTAAAAGTTGCCTTCTTTAGATTGTCCACTCCACTGTTATATTTATGATTTGGTATCTTATATCCATGCAGGATGATTTGGGGCGTGCAACTCCTGTGACAGGGCCCCCATCTCGCCCGGCTAGTCGTAATGCATTTAATGAAAACGTTGAGACCTTAGGTTCAGCTGAAGCGGAGTTGGCTCATTTGCGCCGTGAATTATCATCTGCAGATACTTTACGATCTGGTGCAAATGGCCAGGGCTCCTCTCCTGTCCAAAATATAGGCCAACCTTCTTATAGTTATGCCGCTGCTCTTGGTGCCTCCTTGTCTAGGAGTACTACTCCTGATCCTCAACACGTTGCCAGGGCCCCTAGTCCATGTCCTACACCCATTGGACAAGGGAGAGTGAGTACATCTGAAAAGAGAGGCACTGCTAGTTCAAACTCATTCATTGGTGTCTCATCTGGTATCAGGGAGCCTTCAGAGTTGGTAGCTGCGTTTTCTGGCATTAACTTGGCAACAAATGGTGGAGTTGATGAAGAAAGCCATTTGCCATCACAGGCTGAACAGGATGTTGACAGCCATCAGAATTATCTCTTTGGCCTCCAAGGCGGCCAGAATCATCTGAAGCAAAATACATACATAAACAAGTCTGAATCTGGGCATTTACATATGTCTTCTGTTCCTCAATCTGCCAATTTATCATATTCTGATTTGGCTAGGAGTAATGGTGGTGGATCGAACCTCAACAGCCCATCCTTGATGGCTGACAGGCAGGTTGAACTACAAAAATTGGCTTTTCCTTCTGGCAATTCTTACATGAAAGGATCACCTACCTCGGCTCTTGGTGGTGGAGGTGGCTTACCTGCACAGTATCAGCATCTAGATGGTATCAATTCATCACTTCCAAACTATGGACTGAGTGGGTATTCCATGAATCCAGCATTGGCTTCCATGATTGCCCAGCAGCTTGGCACTGGTAATCTGCCACCATTATTTGAAAATGTTGCTGCCGCATCTGCTATGGCCATCCCTGGAATGGACTCAAGAGTGCTCGGAAGTGGTTTGGGGTCTGGAACAAATCTAACTGCTGCTTCGTTGGAGTCTTATAATCTTGGGAGAGGGGGGAGTCCAATAGCAGGTAGTGCTCTTCAGGCACCTTTTGTTGATCCTATGTATCTCCAGTACTTGAGGACTCCTGACTATGCTGCTACCCAGCTCTCTGCTATTAATGATCCCTCACTAGATAGGAACTACTTGGGTAATTCATACTTGAATTTCCTTGAAATTCAAAAGGCTTATGGTCTTCTATCATCTCAGAAATCACAGTATGGTGTCCCATTAGGTGGTAAATCTGGCAGTTCTACTCATCATGGTTATTTTGGGAATCCTGCCTTTGGTGTTGGTATGCCATATCCTGGAAGTCCCCTGGCAAGCCCTGTCATTCCAAACTCCCCAGTTGGACCTGCCAGTCCCTTAAGACACAATGAACTGAATATGCGTTTTCCTTCTGGAATGAGGAACTTAGCTGGGGGCATCATGGGACACTGGCCCTTGGATGCAGGATGTAACATGGATGAAAACTATGCGCCATCCCTATTGGAAGAGTTCAAGAGCAATAAAACCAAGTGTCTTGAACTCTCAGAAATTGTTGGTCATGTTGTTGAGTTCAGGTATCTCTTGAACAAAAAAATCTTATGTTCATTCATTGTCATAATTTTTTTTTATATAATTCAATGATTTGAGATCCCTTATGAGCAGTGCGGATCAGTATGGGAGCCGATTCATTCAACAAAAACTTGAGACTGCCACAATGGATGAGAAAAATGTGGTTTATGAGGAAATCATGCCCCAGGCTCTTCCTCTGATGACTGATGTGTTTGGTAATTATGTAATTCAGAAGGTACCAGATATCTATGCTTTGTTACGGTGCACTTTGTTACGTTTTTATGGATTCCGCATATGAAAGTAGTAACTATGTATTTGTATGTAGTTTTTCGAGCATGGCCTTCCATCACAGAGAAGAGAATTGGCTGGCAATCTTTTTGGTCATGTTTTGACACTTAGTCTTCAAATGTATGGCTGTCGAGTGATCCAGAAGGTACCATTAGTTTTGCTACCATTTTGCAATTTAATGTTACGTGATACACCCTGTTACATCTTTGTTTGTGGATTATGGTACTATGGTGCCAGAAAGTATGCTTCTGAGAACAAAAATGTTTACTCCTGGTTCGTGTAAAAACAAAATGTTTTGGTCAAACAGCTCAAAGAATTCTTTGTTAGGGTTGTCCTCACCAATTTGCATAATGAAGTGTCTTGTATTCTCGATTAGGGTAACAAGTTACCTATTTTGGAGGGGCAGCACTGCTTATGTATTTGTTTCTTGCCTTCATCATTACACAATAGAAGCGTGATTATGCACAAATTTTTGGAGATCCCTAAAAACTCACCAATCAAATTAAGATGAATATGATTATCAGGGGCAGCTACTGAAGTTGTTGATAGCAAGTAACATGTTCTTTTGTTTATATTGTTTAGGCCATTGAGGTTGTTGACCTAGACCAGAAAATAAAAATGGTTGAAGAGCTCGATGGTCATGTAATGCGGTGTGTACGTGACCAGAATGGGAACCATGTCATCCAAAAGTGCATCGAGTGTATTCCTGAAGATAACATTCAGTTTATTGTCTCAACATTCTTTGATCAAGTTGTGAATCTCTCCACCCATCCATATGGGTGTCGTGTGATACAGGTTTGGAACTGTTCTTTGCTTATTTCAAATCTACGTGGACCTTTCTGGAAGAAAAGAAAATTACGTAACTGTTTCTGTATTTTGCAGAGGATATTGGAACACTGCAAGGACGCAAAAACAGAGAGTAAAGTTATGGATGAGATTTTAGGTGCTGTTAGTATGTTGGCGCAAGATCAATATGGAAATTATGTAGTGCAGGTTGGTTTTGCATTTCAATGACTCCCACTTTGGATGCATATAAGTTGCTACCATTCTTGTTGAGTGTTATAACTTTTGTGTCATCTAGATACTGGGTATGGGATATAAAGCTCTCTGCTTTTTATAAAAAAAGTTGGTCATGATGTTTTGTTTAATCTATAAAAAGCAGTCCAGGTATTCTTGAGATGATAGGGAGTGTATTTTCTACAATCCTGGCTGAATCTCCAGCACTATCACCTTCATGTCTCATCCTTTATATCTGTCAACATTTTAGGGATATACATTCCTGCGTTGCAAACTCTATTATGTGAACGAGTTTCTTGTCATTATTCCCCTTTGAGATATGGTTCTATTGTACTTGAGCTTACTTCATTCACTTATTAAATAAATACCAGTCATCATTAAAGTGTAATCCACTGCTTCCCTCTCATTTCTCTTGCAAAAGAGTTATGTGCACCCGTGTATTTGTTTGAACTGCTGACTAATAACATTTATACATATGCAAGCATACTAATAACATTTAATCGATCCATATAGAAGCATCCTAATAGTATTCAAGACGCATCCTGATAGTATTCAAGACTTAGATCGCTTCTTATGGAATCTTAAATTGGGAGTAAACTCTAATTTCCAAGATACAGATCTTTATTCCTTTTTGCTTATGTCTCTCACCCAGACAAAGCGCGAGATGATGGAGAAATGGCACTGCTTTCATTTCTTTTCTTAGTGTTCAATATGGCAGTTGGAATTCCTTCTTCCGATGCCAGTTATTTCCCTGTGCTATGTATTTTTTAAAATGCACTTCCCAAATATTGTTACTTAACAGCCCTTCTCATGTTGTCTCTTAATATTAATCTCTATTGATTGATTAAGCATTGGCTTCTGTTTTAACAGCATGTGCTGGAACATGGAAAATCTCATGAACGATCTGCTATTATCAAGGAGTTAGCTGGGAAGATTGTTCAGATGAGTCAGCAGAAGTTTGCCTCCAATGTTGTGGAGAAGTGTTTAACTTTTAGTGGTCCTGCTGAACGCCAAATACTGGTCAATGAGATGCTTGGCACTACTGATGAAAATGAGCCTCTTCAGGTTTGCAACTTCTGTGCACTTTTGCAAGCTACAATTGAAGAATTTTCTAAGTTTCCACTATTTATGCATGTTTGTGCGTGCATACGTGTTTCAAATTTGTTTCTTCCTGTTCCAAATTTTGTATCTTTCTGTTGCACGATTAAGCATAATCATTTCCCGATCTCTTCTGCTAATGTTTTCCCTTGTCTGTTCAGGCAATGATGAAGGATCAGTTTGCCAACTATGTTGTGCAAAAAGTGCTGGAGACATGTGATGACCAACAGCGTGAGCTGATCCTTACAAGAATAAAAGTCCATTTAAATGCACTGAAGAAGTACACCTATGGAAAGCATATTGTTGCACGTGTAGAGAAACTTGTTGCTGCTGGGGGTAAGCATTTTAATACTTATGATTTAATGTAAGCTTGATTTGTGGATATGCTTGTCTGTAATTGAAGTAAATAACACTAGTACCTTGTAACCTTAGTTGTGGATCTTGACATGGCATATGCTAGTAGAGCTTCTAACTGTTGTCACGCAAAATCCTTGTGAACCCTCGGCAGATTATAAGCTTTTGGATGAAAGATTGGTGTGCTATAATAGCTGCCCCATGTGGTTTGAAGACACATGCTACCTACCTGTTTCATATGCATCTTCAATTGCATCTCAAAGTTAGCTGCCAGTTTTTTTATTCATAAATTTCACCAAACCAATAGTTGATGAGTTATTTTGCATCATTGTGCATGTGCATTCATTTGCATTTGTTTATAAACATATGTTTTGCTTTGGAAAGTTGTCATACAGTATTCACCTTGCAGTTTCCGATCTTTAATCCACTTAAAAAAAATATGAGCCTATATTTAAATGTTTCATGAACAGGCTGTTGATTGGCAATATAAATGTAAAACTGGGACATGTTTTATGTAAACAAATTATGCTTTCTTTACCGTTTACTCTTCTGATGAAAACAAAACCTACCTAATGCTTGCAAGATGAAGGTGGTACTGCTTTTTATAGCTAGTTGTTCTGAGCAACATCTTGTGTGTGCATGCATGCCATGCCAATTTAGCTAGTAAGACCATACAATTCCTTCCATGTCAATTTAGCTCACATTAATTCTGAATTGCTTGCAGAAAGGAGAAGTGCTGCACAGTCCCTGCACCCTGCTTAGTTGTGATAGGAAAAAAAGTTGTTTGTACAGCTAACCGAGGCTAGTGTGAGCTTCCTCTCTTTATTCCTTCCTGTTTGATGGCTACGCTTCTACCCATCTCTTTAGACAGGTATGGGCTGTTTGAAAATAAAGTTGTTGCTTGTATCGGAAACTGTACATTCTGTAGTTTAAGGTTTATACAGAGTTGAACAAGCTGAGGTTCAGATGTTGAATGCACACCTGATGCCCCCTGCAGAGGAGGTAAATGACATACGAGTTTTTAAGGGTGTAAAAATGTCGGGGTAGTCTAAACGTGATATGTACAAAATGTTGGTATGTGAAGAGCTGTTATTGTTTAGGTGAGGGCAGAGTTTTCTTCTATGTATCCGGATTCGACTTTTTTCTCTATTAAAAGTACATTTCTCTTCCGTTCAAGTATGGTTTTTGTCTGCGACAAAATTAGCCGTGGTTCTCTTCTTTCCCAGCCACTTCCCATACTGGAGAAAGTGAACCTTCATTTTTTATTTTTCGTCTTTTATTGGTCTTCTGCGCTTGTTATGGCCGATCGAAGTTTGATTGTTAGTTGTTAGACAGGGAAATCAATTTCCATCGTCTTCTTTAAAGTCGTATGCATCCTTTGAATAACTATATATATAAAAAAATGAAGAAGGATTCTCACACCAAAAGCAAAAGCAAGAGTGCAAAACGTATATGAACAGTTGTTTGATAGGCCTATGGGCTCAGTCATCCTCGTCATTATGCATCATTGCGTCATTTTTTTGTTGGTATTCTTTATATTCTCTCTACTTGCGAACTGCAACAGTTTTCAAAGGGTTGGAGACATGCTCAATTGCCATAAGCACTACTACACCGGGCTTCAATATGCAAAGTTTACAGCAGTTGTATCATATCTGCGTTGGTGAGTACAGCTCTGAACTTGAGTTTTGTAGTTCTGAAACCTGCAGTGTGAGTGAATTCACGAAACTGCAGCACTCCAGATTGGCTTTAGTTGCCAGTTTGAATCCTGTGAGCTATGTGCAGTGCTGCTGCTTCGCTGAATTTACAAACAACCCAACAACTCACTCCCTTCCCCTATGATATTTGGTTAAGCACCGTTACTAAAAAGGTCCAAAAAATTTCAATGGTGAACAATCTAATCCAATTTCAAAGAAACTAACCAGTGACTGTTTCTTCTACGTACAGTTGTAGGACTATGACAAAACCCATGTCCTGTTGCAATTTCCATTTCTTGAGTTAAAGTGAATTAGTCTCCTTAACAATGGTAACATAGAATCAACTCTCACAACACATGAATGGTAGACAATAAGACATTTTCAACATTGTACGTGTGGCATAAGTCACCGTGTATAGAAAGAATCAAGAAAAGCTCCAATATCTTCAATGTTGCAAAATTGGAGTTTACAAAAGACTAGTCAAGCTTACATTATACATGTGCTAATCATCAAATTCATCATCTTCATTGATCTTCTGCCCAAATCCTCTTGGCCCAGACCTTGCTCTCACCTTTCTTTTCTTCACTCTCTTCTTCTTCTTAGATTCCTCTTCCTTCTGAAGCTTATCTGTCTCCCTCTTCTGCAAGAAATCTGTTACTCCTAAGTAGATTATCTGCAACCGAAGAAGCCACCTCAATTTAGCAACAGCCCACGTTCGAAAATCACAACTTTTATCAACCACAATAAAAGCCCATTATTTTTATTTGCCTTGGAAAGCTAACCATTTGAATTTTGATTATAGATGGAGCAATGCTATAGACAACCATAACCACAATTTCAAGATTGCAACTTTGACCATACAGAAAGCACCACCACCACCACCACCACCGTTATTATTATGTGAATCTTGAAAAGTAATTAGAATATACCCCAATAGTGAGAATGGATAGAGCAGCAAAGGCAACGAAAAGAAGGGCTGATATGATAGTGCCAACTCCATCATCATTAGTGGTGGACAACATCTGCTGGGTACTCTCCAGTGGGGTTGTATCTGAAGGCAAGACCTCTTCAGGGGTTGCTTTAATTTTCCAAATTTGGGTGCTCCTGCGATGAATTTCTTGTTTATAAAGAACAGTTCTTTTTGATGGTAGAGGATTGGATAAGGAGAGAGGGGAGGTGAGAGTTAAAGCTTTGTTGTGGTTGTGAATACAAGAGTGAGGGGGTTTGGTCTTGGTAACGGAGAGAAGATGTGGTGGAGGTAGTGAGATCATAGGATATGATGTTATCGCCATGGGGCATCTGCTACTGCTTTGCCACTTGCTGCTCTCTGCCTCTCTCTGCGACACCCTGGCAAAAGAAGTCAGTGCCTACGAAGGATAGATAGATAGAAGAAGAAGAAGAAGAAGAGAAATGATGGGTTGATGTCATCTGTGTTCTCCCTCGAATGGGCGATGGGCTCAAAACGCTGCAAAATCCTTTATTAGTCCTAACCAAGATTGGGTCATTGGGCTTCATATTTCGATAAATGAAGTTTTCATTTCTCTATGTTTTAATTATTATATATATTTTTAATAATGATATTCATTTTCTTTATAGTTTTAGAAAAGCTCACTTATTCGGTAATAAAATTTCTTCTTATATTTTTATACGAATCATTCTTTGGTTAATTAACTTTATTTAGTTCATAAAAAATCAATTTATTTAAAGTAATTGTTACAAATTATTAAATTGTATAAAATACTTTTTTGTTTATTTTTTTCATATTATTTTGATGAAATAAAAAAATAATTTTTTTAAAAATATATTATTAAAAAATATTTTTAAGAATTAAAATATTGACATGTATTAAATTAAAAAAACATAAAATATTGGAGACAAGCTTAATTACTAACGGGCTTGGAGAAAAAGCTTAATTTTAGCAGTTTCTCTAACGAACTGAGAGTTAACACGCAAAAACCCAAAACTTGGTTATAGAGAGAGAAAGAAACCACGTAATAAAAGAAAATACAGGCACCCATACCATAAAAAGCAAACATGGGTGCGCGCAATCTTAGCTCACGAGTCAATCTTAGCTTGCGAGTCAACACTTAGCTATCCCTGCTTATAATTCCTTCTCCTAATATGGTTGTATTGTCCTCGAATTGTTTGCACGCAACATGTAGCTAAAATATTCAGATTAATACATTTATACGAGATTTATTTCTTATAACCATTTTTTTTTGTATTTGAGTTAAAAAAAAATAAAGTTTGGTATGTATATTTTGGTTATTGGGTTAAGCTTGATTTGCTTATGAGGGATGGGTATGGTTCAAATGTCTAAAATAGCTATTAAAAAAAATAGTCGTTTCCTCTAGATATATATAGGGACATAACCCATATTAAGAGGAAGTTTTTATTTTGAAAGATAATGGTTGTCTTTTTCTCTTCTTCCATATTTGACTCTCTAAATTAACTTAACAAGATTTACAAAGACGTTCATATTGTGAAATATCTTTTTTTTTGTTCTAGTAATCAAATTAGCATTGAAGCAATTGATCCAGGGACATGAATGCGAATTCTTAAATCACCAGTAAGTTTCCTTTAAATCTACAATGGTACCAGGGTATGGTTTTAAGATGTGCCTTTTGTTCGATTTTATGAAATATATTTGTTACAGTACAAACGTTTTTTTCCTGATACATATAAATACATGCTAGTTCTTTGTTTGCATCAATGACTGCACCATGTATTATTTAAAAGAAGGATTCTAAAAACGTTTGCCAAATTTGTATTTCTGAAGATAAAGAGTGTATTCTATGGTATTTGTCTGGTTTTCATATGGCAAACCATGTGTATGCTTTGTAACAAAGTATGATACAAAAAAATTTGGGAACAAAGACAATGAAACTATATTTTTTAAAATTCATATGGACGATGGATAATCAATGTAGGGATAGTAGTTCCAGTAGTGTAATTTGTTTTTTTTAAAAAGGCTATGATGGCATTTGACATTATGTAACATAAATGCTTTTTATTATTATTTTTGAAATTCATTAATTTAAGATAATTAATTAATTTAATAATTATGCATGACACCTTTTGCCAAATTGTTCAAATAATTTGAATGAAGAGTTGTCTTTTAAACTTTATAGACATATTGGTCTGAAGATGTGTGTCTTTAAACTCTATAGACACTTTGGTATGAAAAGATGTTATTTTATTTATAAATACCAGTTTGATGTTGACAGAAAAATAAAGAAATAATCTTTTTCTCTCCCTAATTTTTCTCTACAAACTCTATGTTTACGTTTATAAAAAACAAAATAGAATTTTTTAATAAACTTATAGAAGTTGTTGTCTATAAGTTTTAAGATTTTGCTTTTCTCCTGAAGGTATATTGCTTTAACCCTATAACAAATATAGTGGGGACAATTAATACTTTAAAGATAGTGATCTTCATGCCTCAAAGCCTATTTATTATACATTTGATTATTATATTTATATGCTTTTAGAATACTTTTTGTTGTAGTGGATAAACAACAACAAATTGATCATTTATTGGGTTATACCATTAATCATGTTCATAAAATTAAAGAGCACATTGATTATATATACCATTGGATGAGTAAATTGACTATGAGTGGTGTTTACGAGTTCTATATGGAACATCAAATGTTAATCTTTCTTAATTCTTTGCTTGAGAAATGAATGTCAGTGCAACTATCGTCGGAATATAGGCTGTAATCATTATATTTCAACAATCTCGATGATGAAATGTTGCTTGATAGTGAATATCAATATACCGAAAAGGGTATATGACACACTGGAAGAAGCACATGTTATTTGGATGCTGCTGCTAAACTTATTCAATGATTCGAGCAGAATAAACTTGGAGGAGATGACTTTGATGAAGTAGATGTAATTGAAGACCTTAATTATGTACCTGCAATATAAAATAATTCTAAAATTTATTATTCTTATTTTTGTATTTTTTTATTATTTTAGTATTTTTTTTGTTAAGATGATTGGTTGATTTTTTTGTTGAACTGCATATTTTTTGTAATTTAAGTTTTAATTACATTATATTCATATATATGAAAATATCTATAATTTGATTAGTGAGAGTTGTCAGTTGAAACTAAAAAGTATAATTTTTGCACTTATTTAAATTTCCAATAATAATTAGACCATACAAATAGAAATTGATTAAGTGTTTAATATTAGTTTCATTTATATTGTATGTGTTAGATTACTATTTGTTTAATTTAGAATTAAGAGGCAATAAATGTCATTTAAATTGTATTACATACTAATATCTATAATTGGTGTCAATATCGCTTGATATGATCGCATATAAGAGTGTTATTGCTAATTTAAACCATGAAGACAAATTAAGTGAAAAGAATTATGAGGTTTGTCATCATAAGATTGAGTATTTCTTGGAAGAGCAATAAATGCTAAAAACAATCACACAACCGATGGCTAAACCTGAATAAAGAAACACTGCTCAACACATGCTTGATATGGAAACATATCAAACCTATAAGTGCAAGGATTATGAAGCTCGGATTCTGATGTTGAGCAGCATGAGAAATGATATAATGCTGCATTTTGAAAGGCATCGTTCAATCCAAGCAGCTTGGGATGCGATAAAGATTCAGTATGGGGAAACCTCAACTACTAGACTTCGTCAGCTAATTCTCAAATTTGATGGTTACAAGAAGCATCAAAATCAGACAATGAGGCAATATTTTATAATCATGTCTAACTTGATAAATGAATTAAGGGGTGCTAAGCATGAGATGACCGATGAACAACAAGTCCAAGTTGTAATCCATTCTTTGCCAAGCAATTGGGAGCACATACGTGTTAACCTTACCCACAATGACAACATCAAGATATTTGATGATGTTGCTCGTCATGTTGAGCTTGAAGAAGATCGACTTCTCGCTGAGAAGCCTATAAACAAGGCTTTCATATCTGAAACTAAGATGCAAGGATCATATGGCTCTAAACATAAGAAGGGTAAATGTAAGAGTCCTAAATATGGCAAGAGAGGAATAGAAGTAAATAGTAACATAAATGCAAACATGGAAAACATGGCGATAAAAAAGACAAGAATATGAATTGTTTTAATTATGGTAAACTTGGTCACTTTGCTTGCGATTGCATTAAGCCAAAAACTTAGGAGCAACCGACCACATAACAAGGGATCAAACAACCTTTATGGAATTTCATTGAATTTTAAAGGAAAGTAGATGCATATACATGGGGAATAATGCTTCTGCTGTTGTGTTTGGGACCGGTACCTGCAAACTAGATTTGCAAGGTGGTCGCACACTTTATCTTCATGATGTACTCTACATTCTAAAATTTCAATGAAATCTTGTGTCTGTTCTTATTATACTACAATTGGACTTTTATATTGTGTTTGTTGGTTGTTGTGTGAAAATATATCTGGATATTATTTTTTTATGGTGTTAGATATCATTAATGTATCTATTAAGGATGATGCTTCTATTTATGTTGTTCAAAGTTCGAGCACTACTAATAATAATGATATCATGTTATTCATTATTTGTTTTATAGAATATATTGTGAGTATCGTATAATATAATTTGTTAAAGTATAACGATAGACTTAGATTGACTCACTTATATGAGTAATTACCTCTAACACTTATAAGGTGAGTAAAGATGAGATTATTTGAGTTTTAATTCTCAATAAGCAACTTGGGCATAGTGAGAGCAATTTTAAATCAAAGTAATTATTAAAAAGTTACATTGGTTGAGACCAAGATGAGGTTCTTAAATAAAAGAATCAACATGAATGAATTCCTATAATTCATATATCTATTATGATTAAAGTCGAGTATGAAATTATTCATCTGCCACTAATAATAGTGAGTAAATGAGAATTTCTAGTTTGAACTCTATGTTTCTGGTGATAAAACTAGGACTCGTATGATGCATTTCCTCTAACAAGAAGAGCAACAACATGCACTCTTTGTCTTCAGATAAGAAAAGAGTAAGCTCCACTATAACATGTATTTCAAATTACATGTACTGATGACCACTGCAAGAATAAAGAATGAATCCCTGTTTTTTTATTAAGTGAGTCCTGGAGATCATATATAAAATCTCAATACATTACCATTTGTGACTTTTGATTATATAATAAGGTGATGTGTAAATGATCTCTACTTTAAGAGTATATCCTATGTCATGTAATGATTCAACTTAAATGAATGCTCATAGGAAAACGAGTTAATTTAGATCTGATTGATATGAGAGTGAAAGAAAAAGTAATTTTAGTTCTATACATGTTACCTGTATTCATTAATCGAGATCATATCACTCGAATAAATTTGATATGATTTAGAATACTTGTAATTGTATAGATGGATTGAGTATGAAATTCTTGGGGGATTGAGTCTTGGAGATCATATATAAGATCTCAAAACCTTACCCTTTATGACTTTTGACTATATCATGAGGTGATGTGTAAATGATCGCTACTTTAGGAGTATATACTATAGTCATGAAATGATTTGACTTAAAGGAATACTCCTAGGAAAACGAGTTAATTCAGATGTGATTGATATGAGGGAGAAAAAAAAATTAATTTTAGTTGTATAAATATTACTTATATTCATTGACCAGGATCATATCACTCGAATAAATTTGATATGATTTAGAATACTTGTAATTGTAAGGATGAATTGAGTATGAAATTCTTGGGGGATTAAATTATATTCAATCATGTGTAACTAAAAATGCTTGGGGTATAGTAGTACATTTTGAGGAGTAACTAATTATGAGGTTGATGTCTCCTATATGACCTGTATTAGGTTGTTGGAGCTCCTTTCACTGTGTGCTTCAGTTGTATAGTCTGTTTGTCTAGTATGAAATTCCTCTGCAAGTTTGAAATATAATGTATTAGATAGATCAAATCCTTCATGGGCGAGTGAGAGATGTTGGTTATTGGGTTAGGCTTGGTCCGTCCATGAGGGATGAGCTTGGTCCAAATATTTAGAGGAGTTACTAAAAGAAATAGTTGCTTCCTCTCTCTCTCTCTCTCTATATATATATATGGGGATATAACCAATCTTAAG
>Ga0307517_10005925_pt1 | contig 18242 bp, 7 predicted proteins | sample 23_EM_MG_FD_194515 | JGI IMG/M metagenome (GOLD analysis project Ga0307517, IMG submission 194515) | Populus trichocarpa ectomycorrhiza microbial communities from riparian zone in the Pacific Northwest, United States - 23_EM | ecosystem: Host-associated > Plants > Roots > Unclassified | place... | reverse complement strand
CAAGTTTAGGGTTTGCCATGATCGATCAAAGAAGAAGCTGTATGGTCTAGTATGGTCTGGGTGATCAGGAATTAAAAAACTGGTTGTAGATTGGAGAAGAGAGAGAGAGAGAGAGAGTGTGTGTGTGTGTGTGTTTACTTACTTTGGATGAGGAAGAGGAGGGCAATTTATAGTAAATAGCTGAGAAGGAGAAAATGAGAATTGCGTGTTTGATTTTTGAACGATCGCTATTGGGAAACTGTCACTGTTAGATGCTCAAAACAAGGGACGAGGGTACTGACTACTGAGTCCTCGGCGCTGGCGGTTTTCCTTTTTTTTAAAAAAAAAAATTGGCATCTGAATTAGGAGCTGTTTGGAAAGTTATATTGTTTGTTTTTTAAATTATTGTTTTTATTAAAATAATTTTTTTTTTATTTTTTTAAATTTTATTTTTGATATAAAAACATTTAAAAAATTCAAAAACATTAAAACAAAAAATTAAAACAAAAACAAATCAAATTTTGGCAAAACTGCCGGTGAAACCCACCAAACACGCCTTACTCCACCAAATATCCCGCCACTTGTGTGTATTATCCAGTTAATGTGTTTTTTTGTAATTTGATAATGATTTGAGATGTTCTTGGAATGCTATAATTGGATTGGTACGTTTTACTTTGATTTTTTATAGTTTTTATATCATTCATTTAAAAAATTATGAGTTTGATCACATTCAAAATAAAATCTAAATGTGTTATGGAATAAAAAAATAAATATAAAATAATTAAAATATTTTTTTATAATAACAAAGTTAAAGATATAAAAATAAATTTCATTAACACAATTTTTAAATAAACTTTTTATATTTTTAAATTATAAAAATTAAAAGTATATATTCATCATCCAAAACATTAATTCTCTTATGAATATTTATCGTGTTCTAGGATGCAAAACACTATTTATTATAATAATATCAAAATTTTTTTATCTCTTGATATTTTAAATTTTTATCTTAGTTTTGGGATAGAATGATCTTTTTACCATGATATAAATATCTTTTTTAATATTAATTTTTTATGTTTTTTATAGGTTTATTTAATGTTGTTGGTTTTCTTTTGTAAATATTTAAATTATCAATTTAACCAATGAATTAAGAATTAATATATATTTTTTTTTAGTTTAACGTGGATGTCCGGGCCAGCTTACGCGCACCTCGACTAATTCCACAGGCCCTGAAGTTAACGACCATATAAGTCTTCAGTGACCATTATATGAGCAACCACAGGGCTCGAACATGAGACCACAGAGGGAGCAAACCTTTTGATTTCAAGTTCGTACCACTGAGCTACCGTCTAGATAATTAAATTAATATTTTTTTAATTTACCACTTTCTTTACATTAAAAAAAAATTGTGTGGTCCGTGACAATGTACGAGGAACATATCTAGTTTGTTCTAAATAACTTCATGGTTTTTATCCCAATACAATATCAATATCGAATCACTATTTCAAAGATGACACGAGAAAGATGGCTGAGTTCGAAAAAAATAAAATAAAAGCAATTTTTTTTATTCTTCCAATGGTTACTTGATGATAATACCGAACTAAAACATGCTGGCGATAAAACCATCGAATGCCATGCTAATGAATGACTCCTTCTGGTCCTACCTACTTGACCAGAAAGTTACATTGGAAACAACTGAACTTTATCCAGTTTGTCTTTATATTTAAAAAATATTTTTTATATGTTAATATTAAAAATAAATTTTAAAAAATAAAAAATATATTATTTTAATGTATTTTTTAATAAAAAAATATTTTAAAAAACAAATACTATTACAATATCAAACCATCTAAAATTAAATGGGAAGTTAATTTAATAGGGAAAAAGAAAAAATTGGCAATGCGTTTCTTTGCATACTGTTGGTTACTAGAATTTGTCGTTTTTCTTTTGATAAAAGAGCAAATTACTTTTTCTGAAGACAGAGGATGTTGACCGAACATAGCATCACACAGGGGCGGAAGAGAACCCAAAGACGTCTAGCCCAAAGGTGGGCTTCCACCTTTACTAGCCGGCACCGCACCCGTTTCCAGCGAGCATGTATGGCGAGGTGAAAGCGGTCCCGGTAGAGATTCTCAGTCATGGGATTTCAGGGCAATCAGCTAAACAGTATTTGCACCGAACAAATGATCCTTTTACCTTTTTCTTTTTTATTCCTTTGCCTAACCAGACAAGATGATGCTTCAGCGTGTTTTCTGTAGCATCATTTTTCTCCCTGTTGGTCGATCTTTATTCGTTTATATTCGAACAAAAAACAAAACCAAACCAGTTTTGCTCAATTATTGGTCGAACTTTGGATGCTCCTTTCCCGTTTCCTATTCAATTTACGTTAATCGATGTGCGCTATGATTGTTCTTTTAATGATGAAGGTATCTTCGTATTTATGCTGTGGGGTGTAATAATTTCAAAGATGCAAAGGCAAGGGATTAAATTGAATTTATATTGAAGACTATAAAGACTAAAAAGAAGGGACTAGAAAGAAAAAAAATAAAACTTCTGGATTGATTTGAGGTACTCTGAGCCTCTCAAGGACGAAGAGATATCAAAAGACAAATTGATCTGTTATAATGCTTTTCAAATTCATATAGGGATATTTTTTAGCAAATCTTATCCCCAAGGTGGCGGTAGGTTTCTCCGAGCCAATCTTCACATACCCAAAACGCATCTTCATCATTTTGAATGTGTCAGCGTACGAATAATTATATTGGGTTCTTACATCTAGTGACTCGCTCTCTTGGTTATCCAGTGCCTTCTCGGGTTCCGGCTGAGGTTGTCTTTCCAAATTGAAAGGATAGCTTGAGAACTAGTTATTTCTCCCTCTCACTCTTCCCGAGAAGTGAAAAGTGGAAGGTTTATTGGTGATGCGAATCCCGTGAATATATAATTCAGAAACCACCAACTGAGAAGATGACAAACACAAAAAGTTAAAAATATATATAAAAAAATCTTAATTCAAAGATAATTATGTACCTCATAATCAAATATATTGTAAATTAAATTTGAACCTATTATTAATTATAATAAATCAAGAATTGAAAACATAAAAAAATATCACAAGGCCAGTTATAGTTAATAAGTCAATTTGTCATATTTTTTTTATGTTTACATAAACAAAATTCAATGTTTATTTATTAATCAAAGCTGTTGAAATTTGCAGTAAAAGATGTTATTCTATAATTAAAGCAACAATAACACGTATGGGGTGAATTAAATGTTCCACTAATATTAACAAATAATGTAATTTAATTTAATTAAACACAATAATCAACAATATAATTAAAGTGCTTAAAATAAAATATAAGAGAGAAATTACAAACTCAGTTTTGAACGTGATTTGATAAGCTTATATGAACACCTCAAGTGTCAAATCGTACTTGAGTATTATATTCTTTCACTAGCCCAAGTTAAATGGTACAATTGTCACTTGATGAATCAACACCTAACTTATTACATCACTTAAAGATGTTCTCTTTTTAAGATTTTTCCAGTGACAATAGCTCATCAATACCAAGAACTCTCAAGAGTTTACAAATGTGATTTTGTTATCACATAATTACTCTATCAATATAATGGATTTTACAATTAAAAATATAAGTATCTCTATATCTCACTAGATAACACTTAATGAATTGTAAAGTGTTTAAGTGTTGTAAGAATGAGAATGTATACTCTTGTGCAAAATTATGAATGTTTTAATGTACAAATATGAGTATATTAAGGATTAATTATTTAAAGTGTTTTTGCTCTTAAAATAGCTTTGTGTGTGTGTGTGTGTATTCGGATTCCTCCTTCAATTCTATAATTTGCCAAGCAATATATATGTTTCTAGCAAAAACTAGCCGTTTATAACCATTACAACTCCATTGACGACTGAAATGATTGATTTGTTCAAATTGATCAAGCCAATCGATCGACCAATTCCTTCAAAATTCTCAAGTGCTTATCATGGATGAACAGTGTGGTTGACTGGTTCATTTGGTATTATCAAACGATCAACTGGTTTATGCAAAATTCCAGTTTTAACAATTTTAATCCTAGTGAATTCTTAAAACCTCTTTATCAATCCTTTTAAATGCATACAAAGTGAAGTGTGCGCATTCATTTTAATTTGTGTTATCATGTAGGATATAAAGATTTACATTTAACACTAAAAAATAATACTTAAACTAAGTCTTTATTTTTCTTCCTTCTTGGACTTCTGTCATGCTTATTAATGTATTCTTCGTATAAAACCTATTTAAAGCTTATTCTCAATCAAAAATGTTATTAGTCCAATTTTTATAGAATACAAAGAGCTGGTTATTTCTGGATGACATTAGAAAGGGATTGTGTTGACTATGTCAGGAAATGTCATATGTGTCAAGCATATAGCGATAAGATCAATACACCTCCAACTCCTATGTTCAATCTAACATCTCCATGACCATTTACGATTTGGGGAATTGATGTGATTAAACCTATCAATCTAAAAGTCAGTAATGGTCATAGGTTTATCCTCGTGGCTATAGACTACTTTACAAAATGGATAGAAGCCAATTATATACACATGTAACACAGAAGATGGTAAGAAGATTTATAGAAAAGGACTTGATCTGTCAATATGGTCCACCATAAAAAAAAATAGTGATTGATAATACTCAGAATTTCAATGGCAAGATGATAGTAAAGCTCTGTGTCAAGTGGAAAATCAAGTATTCCAATTCCTCATCATACAAGCCAAAGATGAACACAGTTGTAGAAGTTGTCAATAAGAATATCAAGAAGATTATTTAAAAAATGGTGATCACCTACAAAGATTGGCATGAGATGTTGTCATTTATCATCCACACATATCGCATTGCAACCAGAACTTCAACATGAGCTACCCTATTTTTTTGGTATATGGAATAGAGGCGGTGATGCATTTGAAAGTAGATATCCCCTCGTTAAGAGTATTGATAGATTCTGAGCTAGAAGAGGCCAAGTGGGCCAAAGTAAGATATGAAGTATGAACAACTAAACATGATCAATAAAAGAAGCATAACTGCAATTTGTCATCACCAACTTTACCAAAAAAGAATGGCTAAGATATATGACAAGAAAGTTCAACCTTAAGTGTTTTAAGAAGGAGATCTAATGGTGAAAAAAATATTGCCCTTACCAGGAAAAAACGAGAGTACATGAGCACCAACCTACGAGGGTCCTTATGTAATGAAGAAGACTTTCTCAAGAGGAGCTCTAAGATTGTCTAAAATGGATGGAGAAGATCTAGCTAGACTTGTGAATTCTAATTCTGTAAAAAGATACTATGCATGATGTATTCAACTTTCTTTCTATGTCAATAAAGTGAAGTTTGACCATGAATTCTTAGTGTAAAGAACCTTTCTTTATAAATTGCATGATCTCATAACATTTGAAATCATTTTCCTAAAAAAAATCTTATAAAAAAAATGGTTTTGTGCATGATTGCAATGAATGAATCATAATATGCTCAAGATGAGATTTAAGAAATTCTCGATTAAAAGGTGACCAAACCAAATAAACCAAAGCTAACTATGAGATGGAACCCTGTCTCTGAATAACATTTTGAATTGCATGGATAAATGGTTGGTAGTAACTCTATAATCACCTACAAGTTCTTTTAGAAAAAAGTACAAGGTTTATCAATACTAATGATGTGTGTTTTAAATGAGAAAAAACCATCGATGTTGTCCCTTCACTTTCTAAGAATATATCCCTTGTGGTTCCTATTTGAGTCTAAATAAGTTTTTCTTCACAAAAACCCTGACTAGGATCACACTCTACACTGAGGGGCAAGAAAAGAGGAACATAAGAGCAAACTGTCATAATACACACATGGATCTATGAAAGTCAGAACCTAACATTAAGAGGCATCATCATAAAAAAGGAAGGACAAGAATGAGGAAGCAAAAAATAAAAAGAAGAAAAATAAAAAAGAAAGAAGTAAAAGAAAGAGAAAATAATGGTTTGATAGCGCTCTAAGACCGAGGCAAAGATCTTGAAGCAAGACTCTTCATTAAGAAAAAGAGTCTATCCGAACAAAGTCCATGAGATAGCCTCACAAGAGAAAAGAGATAGAAGAAAAGTGATTCTAAGTTTTTAAACCCTTAAATACTTTTTTAGCCTAAAAAACATATATTTCTTTCATAGCCCATAACCATAGCCATAGTCATAGCCTGCATTGCGTGCCTTTAGAAGTCCTTTCTAATTAAGCACACACAACCTTGTTTGATAAACGGTGATCTTACTGTTCACATGATGTGATAAATGAGTAGCCACCTATTTTTATCCATATAAGAAAATTGTATATTCTAAAATGAGGCAAAAACAATTTTCTATACAGATTTCTTCAAGTAAATAATTGAAACCTTTTTGAAAAACTGAAACATAAGGTCACATCTGGTAAAAGCCTGACCTATAGACAAATCATATTTTGAGATCCGATAAAACCCTCAAGGGGATTTGCTTAAGGAACTATTTTGATGAATACATTGAAAGTTTCAGTTTTCATGAACAAACAAAAGTCTTTTAAAGTTTTTTTTATTAAAAAAGATTTATGTCCTAAAACAAAACAAGTAATACAAAAAAAAAGCCCTTAAAATGCATGTATTTAACCCTAAAACATTGCACAGGTTTTTTATTTTAAAAATAATTCTTGAAATCAGACTTAGACAAGTCAAAGACCAATAAAAAAGGAGTCTTTGGAAAACTCTAGTTGAAGGGGATCACTGAGATTCAAGGTTTCAGGTCAGCTGAGCTGAAAGAGGAGACAAAACATTTTGATTTTGGTTAAACGTGATCGCAAGATTGGGATTTCAGGTTGACCAAGCAAAAAACAAAGACCAAGGTTTCGGTTAAAGGGGGTCTCTAGATTGAGATTTTAGGTTAATTGAGCTGAAGGAAACATTTTGGTTCTGGTTAAAGGGGATCACTGAATTGGGATTTTAGGTTGAGTTAAAGACAAAGACCAATGTTCTAGTTAAAGTGGGTCTCTAAATTGAGATTTCAGGTTAATTGAGCTAAAGGCTATATTTTTTGTTCTGGTTAAAAGGAATCATCAGATTGAGATTTCAGGTTAGCTGAGCTGTTTTCAAGATTTTTTGATTCTAGGTAAAGGGGATTGCTAGATTGGGATCTCAAGTTGATCGAGCTTTTGGTTCTGATTAAAGGAAATCATCCTTATTGGGATTTCAGGTTAGCCGAGCTATTTTTTCATATTTTGGTTCTCGTTAAAGGGGATTGCCAGATTGAGAACTTAGGTTGACATAAGCTTTGTTTCTAGTTAAAGGGAATCACCAGATTGAGATTTCAGGTTAGCCGAGCTGATTTTTAGATTTTGATTCTAGTTAAAGAGGATCTCCAGATTGAGATCTTAGGTTGAATGAGCTTTTGATTCTAGTTAAAGGGAATTACCAGATTGAGATTTTATGTTACCTAAGTTGTAAACAGTTTGATCATAGTTCTGGTTGAAAGGGTTGTTGCGAAGACAGAGTTTCAAGTCAACTGAACTAGAAGCTTCAAGAAAATAAGTTTTGGAAGAACAATTAGTTTGTCTTTACAAACTTACTATGCAAAGCACTTAACAAGTCATTGTAAAGAAAGGACATTTGTTGTTATCCATTTTTAGGGCCCCACATAAAAAAAATAATACAAAAAAATTGAAAGAAATGTTGGAAGAAAATCATATATATGTGTGTGTGTGTGTGTGTGTGTGTTTAGGGACTCAATTGAAATTTTTTCAAGGCTTAATTAAATTTATAGAAGGTTTAATTGTAAGAAAATTGATGTTTTGAAGTCAATTTAGGTTTTAATTAGAAGAAAATAAATTTTGGGGGTCGAATTGCAATTTTTAAAAGTTAATTTGAATAAATCAGGGGTTTATTTGCATAAATTTCAAAGTTTGATGGGCAATTAAAGACTCAATTGAACAAATCAAAAACCAAGGACCAACTTGTAGGACGCGCATGACTTTAAAGTATGAAATTGGTGAAATCAGGGGCCAAATTGAAGAAAATTTAAAGTTTAATGGTCAATTGGGGGTCTAATTAAACAAATTAAAAACTAAGGATCAAATTGTAAAAAACACTCAATTTTGGAGTTGGCAATTGAGTTTGACAGGGGGTGAAATTGTATGAAATTAAAAGTTCAAGAGGCAATTATGGATGAAATCCAAAGAAATTGGAAGATTAGGGATTAAATTGAAGTTTTCTAAATCCCAAATTAAAAACCCTAATTTATAAGGTTTAGCCTAAACGATGCGTCATTCAACCATTATGCATCTTCTTCTTCGATAGTTTTTGCTAATTGAGAGAGTTGAACTTAGGCGAATAATTGTGGCATTTCCGACCACTTCTGAGGCTGTAACCACCACTATTTAACTAAGAAACACCCCCCATAACCTTTTTTCCATGAAATCAAATGATTACATCCCTTTTTTTCCAATGATCTCAACAACATCTTGTCCCCAATCAGCTATCATTGCATTTTCAGGTTCTATGCTAATTGAGTTGACACTTTTAAACGAATGTATGTGGAGCTACATACCTATGAATTGAGCAAGAATGGATCAAATCGAAAGGTATGCACCCCTCTACCAAGTTTAGGTAGTCTCAAGCAACATTGTCATCAGAGCTTTTCTAGCGAAGCCATGAAAGTGGCCAACCCAGTCAGCCTTAACCAAGATACTCATTTGCACAAAACCACCCAACTTTTTCATGTGTTCACACTTAAAAAATCCCAGAAAGGTTCCAATCAAAGGCTGAGAACACTTCTCTCAAGATCAAAAAGGTGAAATACTTCACCTTGGCCTCCTAGTTTGTTACAAAGCCATCTAAATCTAAAACCATTTACCTTGTGATAAAACCAACCTAGTTTTTGTTTGTTAAAACCCCAACAAACTCATTTAGAAGCTCAGAATCAACCAATAAAAGGAGAGATAATTAGAGGAGCAAAAAGGATAAAAATGAGAAAGAAATATGAAAGAAATTTGGTTAAGGTTTAAAGAATCCAAAATCAAGCTCACGAGCACAAAAGGACCCGTTTGTTCTTTATAGGTTTTGAGATAAGAAGAAAGGAAGGTAGTAGCAGAAATCTATTCCTTTTGAAAATTTCAAGATTGAAAGGTATATTCTTCAAGCTTTGACAGTAGAGTCCATGAGGCTTGTTGGATTTTTTTTTATTGTTTAAATGCAATTTTTTTAATGTGTTGACATGATGATTACTGCCTTAATATGTTAAGTTTACACTTTATTTTGATTTGAAATTTTCCAAATATAACAACAAGGTTATGATGTTTTTTTTTTTTTTTTGTGTTGGGTGGTTCATGTTTCTAGGTTTCTAAGTTTTGTTTGGCTCTTATTGAAGGTTTAGAAGAATATTTTGAATCCAAATTGCATAAATATATAGGCTTTTTTAAGTTGACAGTTTTGAATCTCTTGTATGTTTTTTTGATGATTTATTGTTTTTGATGGTTTTTTTTTCAACTATGCTTGACATTGATAATATGGTTTATTAGAATAAAGAAAAAATATAGTTTAGAGGCCTAAAATGACCATTGTAGGTTGGATAGTGGCTAGCTTTTTTTGGATTCCAAGGCAGTGTTCTTCATGTTCTTGGAAAGAATATTGCCTTAGCTCTATGATTTGGACCTTTTTTGGTCCATTTATTTGCATAGAACCCTTCAAACAACTTGTTTAACAAATAATCTAAGTTTAAAATACATCAATAACATGGATTTATACATTTAGATTATAAGTTTCTTTTGATTGTCTGAAATACATTTTGATCAAATCTTGGCTTTTGAGTGATAATCGATGTTTTTTATGCTTTATTCTTGATCCATGCATGTTTGCGAATAAAACCATGCCTTTGTTTGCTTGAAATCTGGTTTGGTTTGGGTTGCATGTTGCTAGGTTTATGCTTGAATGTTCACCGTGTTCTTCATTTGTTATGTGTTTGATCCGTTTTATCCAAGAAATTTTTTATGTTTTTTTTATGTTTAATTTGTTTTTTTTTGTTTTCAGGTCAACCTGGTCACTCAACTCAGTCGGGTCAAAACCGGGTCAGACATTTAAGGCATGTGTGGTTTGACATCTTCTTGATAAAATAGTTTTTGACTTAAGGAGGTGTTTGAAAACCACACCCTTAGGCCTGTTTTGGCAATTTCTCTAAAGAAAAAAAAATTATTGCCAAATATGGCATTACAAATACACACACACACACACACACACACACACATACATAGGGTGTTTTATCATTTTTATACAAAATTCAAAAAATATATATTTTCATGCATTTTGGATTCAATAATTAGTTTACTGAATCCATGAGAATTTGACCAATATCTCAATAACCCCTGATTTTTTTTTTTCAAATGTTAGAAATTTTATAGATAAAAAAAGAGCTAGCTGAAAAACTAGCAAACCAAATATACACATGTACAAAGCTAGCAGAGACATGTATAAATGGTCAATATTCTAGTATAAATGTTGGACCTACAAGTACGCTGATATTTAAATATCAAGAGTTGACCAGAAAATTCTCAAAATTATTCTAAATATTCATCAATTTTAATTGGAGTTATTTTTCACCACAATATATGAATGGTGGAAAACCTTTTCACCTTTCAAGATAGGTGAACCATTTCAGGGCACCTACATGGACCCCTTTTCATAAGAATTTATCTGGGCATACGAGCCCATAATAAATTCAAAATACCCGGTTTATTTGTAAGAGTAAATCTTTATCCTGAGCCATAGACAAACTACTAGTTAGAAACTCATCAAAACCCTTAAATCACATCTAGACCACACAATGTAGTTTACCTCAGGCAAGTTGCGTTAAGGATGCTAATACCTTCCCTCGTTATAATCAGTCCACTACTCTTGAAATTTCTAATAAGACCAGTACACCTAGGTCTCCTAACAACCCTGAACCAGACAACCAGGTGGCGACTCCTTAACCCTCGAGTCGCGCGCCCATGTATGACAAGCTCTAATCTTTATTTGTAATTCCTAAAAGTCCAAAGTTCCACTTACATTGTGCCACCCTATCCTTTATTTGTTTGGTGATAGTCACCTTGTAACAAATGGAGTATAAGCAAAATATAAAAAACCAAAAACATGGGTCTTGTCATTTACATAACCAAACCAAGTAATATTACCTCAAATTTAGGTATTCCAACCTTGTTTTCCCAGTTATGGACTTTTTAATTCTATGTTTAGTTGCTGAGAAAATACAAGAAAAACAAAAGTTATACAAAAAAAAAGTATCAAACACCATCTACTTCTTTATCTTTGGGTTTTTCTTTAAAAAGAATGTTGAGTAGTAATAGATCATAAAGAAAAAACCAATCAATTAAATAAAACATTTAAAATTTTGTTCTCTTTATAAGAGAGAAAAATGCACCATCAAAACCCTAAAAATTCATGGAGATAATCGACAAAACCCCTCCCAATGATCTTATTCAACTCATGTCTAAAAGAGAAGAAACCATGCAAGAAATAAATTAATAATAATTGATTTTATGTTATAATAGGTGATTTGGGCTCAGAACAAGAGATAACATGGTACGTGAAAAAGAGAAATCGTCACTTGAAAAGAGAGATGATAAAATATGTTGTATGTACAAAATTTTGATATATTATATATGAGAGTAATTTAGTTATTTTATCTTATTTAAAATTTTTCATTGACCGATAATGTAAAGTATAATTTTCAAAATAACAAAAGAAAAGCGAAAAAATGAGCAAATAATAGGTGGTTTGATATAAATAACCAAAAATTATTGATGTTTGATTCAATCCTAACAAGTCGATTCTCCTTCCTTGTACTCGATTCTAATTTTATTTCTAGAGTCCCAAATTCTTAGGTTTTTCGACCTTTATTCTTTTTTATTTGTGTTTTGCTTATCATTATTTTTTCTTACTTGTCACTCAGCTATGACTTTCAATGTGATTTCTATGTCTTTTCCTTTGTCTTAAGATTTCTCATTTTTATATCACTATATCCCTTATTTATTTTGACATTCTTTATTGGGTTTTTAGCTAGCTTTGGTGTTTGGTTTTTAGTTTTGCTGTGACTTCTAACAAGGTAATTTTCCCTTCCTGCATTTTATCTATCTTTTTATCTTTCTCTCTCTTTTGCTGTAATGTCTCTAACACGGGGGTGTTTGGAAGTGGGGTATTTTTCACTTCCTATATTTTATCTATCTTTCATCTTTCTCTTTTTTTGTCGTGATATCTCTAATACGGGGGTGTTTGGAAGTGGGGTAATAGTTGTTTTTTAATATACTTTTCGCTTTGAAATGCATCAAATTCATTTTTTTATTTTTTAAAATTTATTTTTAACATCATCACATCAAAACAATCCAAAAACACTAAAAAAATAATTTAAAGAAAAAACAAATCAAATTTTAACAAAAAATAGGTTGAAACTCAATGCCAAACACCCCGAGTTTGTTGTTGTTACTCTTCATCTGAAAATGTTTTAATGGTTAATATCGCACCAATCTTTTTATCCTTCCGAATAAAATTCTTTACACATGTAAAAGAAGAGGAAGAAAGTTGACCTGGCAGTAAAAGGTCTTTTCTCTCCTTATGTTTTTTTCCATTTATTTCTCTCCACTCTCTACTTTGTTAACACAAAGCTTCCCTATCTTGCTTTCTTTTTGTCCACCTTTTTCTATCATTAATGCAATAAAATAAAATAAAATGTTGCTTAGAATTTTTATTCATTTTTCAATGTGAGATGTGTTAATAGATGGATGTCCACTTGTTTTTGGGTCTTTGGCATGGTGGTTATTCACAATAAAAAAAAGCAGGTGTTATAGGCTTCTAACCTTTTTATTAAATTAAGATAGTGTTTTCCAAGAATCTCTAAAATCATCCCTCTTTTCTTCTTCCTAAGTCCCAACAATCAAGCCTTTTTTTTTCATCATGGATGTTGTTACTCATTCTTAGGCCCCCCTATATAAACAAAAAATCAGAAAAAAAGAAAAAAAAAACATAGAAAATACAAAAAAGTTGAAAAAAAAAGAAAATAAAAAATATATTAATGAGAAGAATATACCAGAACACACAGGAAATTTCCAAAGACTAGTTGAGGAAGATCAAAATATAAAAGATTGAAAAATTTAACAGTGTATTTTCGTCCGATGAAGGCCCCATTGGCAGAAGAAAATTCAATTTAAGTAGGAAAATTCAAAACTAGATGTTTAAGGACTTAATCAGAATTTTTCAAGGTTTAATTGAATTTATTGAGAACCTAATTGCAAGAAATATTAATTTTTGAAGTCAATTTAGGCTTTAATCGGAAGAAATTAAATTCTAGGGGTCGAATTGCAATTTTTAGAGTTAATTTGGTCAAATTAGGGGTTTAATTGCATAAATATTGAAGTTTGATGGGCAATTAGGGACTTGATTGAAGAAATCAAAAACCAAAGACCAAAATGAAAAAAGGCATGTAAATGTAAGGGTTGAAATGGACCAAATTAGAGGCCAAATTGAAGAAATTGGAAGTTTGTTGGTCAATTGAGGGTCGTAATGCACAAATTCAAAACGAAGGACTAAAATGAAAATAATAGTCAACTTTGGGGCTTGCAATTAAGTTTGGCAAAGGTGAAATTTTATGAAATTAAAAGTCTGGAGGCAATTACATGTACAATTAAAAGCAATTGGAAGAACAAAGACTCAATTGAATTTTTCCAAATCCCAAATTAAGAACCATAAACAAAATGTCATTCAAACTTAATGAAGAGAAGGTGAATGAGATTTCTTTCGTTAGCTTGCACCTTTGTTTTTTGATAATTTTATCTGATCGAGTTGACAACTTCAAACGCATGAATGTGGAGTTATAGACCTCCAAATTGAGTAAGGTTGAATTTTAAAAAAAAGGTATGCACCCCCCTCTACCAACTTCAAGTGATCTCAAGTGATGATGATGTCAGCCTGATAATGCAACTATCATGCAAAAAATGATTTGTTTTTCGTGTGCTCACACACAAAGGCTTCTTAATGAGTTTTTATTAAGGGTTCACAACACTCCCCTCAAAATTAAGAGGTCATAAATGGATTCAAGACCTCCCAAAACCCTAAAAAAACTCCTACAAATACCCCTCTCAAGATCAAGAAAAGGGAACTGAAAAAAAAAAAGGAATGAAAAAATAAAAAGAAAAGATAAGATAAGAAAAAATAGAGAAATATCAATAAGAAATATAAGGGTAGAGGTCCAAAACCCTAAATAAAAGTTTTCTTAAGCTTTATAAATTTGTGTGAGGCAAAAGTTTCCAAAAAAAAGAAGCTAAAAGAGAGTAATTGTTCTAGGTATACATTGCAGACCCAAAAACAGGTCCTTTGTGGCTTGCTTTTGGTTTTTTTTTTGTTTACATTTATAGATACAAGCATAAAAAGGAGGTTTTAAATGTTTAAAAAATGATGTCGCATTCACTTTTTTGTTGTTATGATTTCTATTTAATGAAGTTATTTTTTATGTTTTGAAATATTAATGTTGTTGTTTAAGTTTTCTTTTTGATATATAAATGTTGTTTTAGCTTTGGTTTAGCTTAAGCTATGCATGTTAAAGTAATGATGTTTATCCTTAATTTGTTAAGCATGTTCATGCACAAAATAGGTTCATAAAACTAATTTTGAATCCATGTTGCATGAACATGTAGGTTGTTTTAAGTTGTTAGTTTTTTAATTTGGTATTTCATGCTTGATTTTGATGTTTTGATATTTTTTTTTGTTAGTTTCAGTTTCAAACATATTTGTATATGATATTGTAACTTGTTGGGATATAAAAAAAAAAAAAAAACATGCTTTAGATGCCAAAAATGCTCATTTTTGAGCTTGGCAGTGGCTACCTCATGGTTGGGTTTCTTTGCTGGGTTCTAAGAAATGTTCTTCGTGTTCTTGGGAAGAACATTGCCTTAGACCCTTGATTTGGACAAATTTCAGTCCTTTTCTTTGCAAATTTGGTCATTTGCATGATTAACCAATAATCAGGTGTTCATTTGCATCAATAACACGTTTATAATGGTTTTTAATCTTAAGGTTTCGCTTTAGAACTGAAACCTATTTTGATAAAATTGTGATGTTTAAGGGATAATCGAAGTGAATGGATGCTAGTTTATTGATCCTTGCATGATTTTCAACAAGTATGTGACTTCTTTTTGACCAAATTTGGTCTGTTTTGGGTTTCATTTTGCTGGGTTTGTTTCAAGTGTTCTTCGTGTTTTTTTTTTATCTGTTTTGTTCAAGAATTTTGTTTTGAGTTTTTGTGTTTTTAGGTGTTTAATCTGTTTTTTTGCTTTAGTTTTGTTTTTGGGTTATTTTTTAAGTCAAACCAGAATTTTTTATTTGGTTTATGGTCGAATAAAAAATTTCAGGTCAACTTGGTCGGGTCAAGGAAAAAAAAATGGGTCAAAGGGTTTAATACCTTATTTGGTTTGCCATCATTTTTGTTAAGAGTTTTTGAGTTTAGGGGTGTGTTTGGCTAACACCCTTTAAGTATATTTTGGTAGTTTTATTACAAAGAAAAATTAGTTTTTTCCAAATAAAGCCTAAAAAATAATAATAAATTTTTTTTCTTGCATTTGGCTAAAAATCCTAAAGTTATTTAAGCATTTTTTTTTAAAAAAAATCTAAAATACTTTGACATGTTTTTTTTTTAATATTGCATGGATTTTACAATAAGTTTGTAAATTTCTAAAGCATTTTGTCCTACATTTCAAAAATACCAAAAACATTTATTTTGTTTCTTTTAATACGCGATTATGAACTTATACATAAGATATATTCATGATATTAAGTAAAAGGACAATTTATTTATTTTGGCATCAGAATGACCTACTTACCGATGAGAACTTTTTTTAAACCTTGGACAGACCAATAGTTAGAAAACACAACTTTTCCTTAATGCTGAAAGGAAAGGAACCAGAAGAAAAAAAAGAGTGCCAACCCTCCGATCCATGTATCATTCCCCAAGATTGCTTATGTAATGCGCGCTGAAGATATGATGAATGTCCCTACCCAAGGCTTGGCTGCTATGAGCATCAATAAATTGGAACAAAATAAAAGTAAGGTCAAGAGTTGCAATGAGAAAGGAAAGGTTATGGAAGAAGAAAAGTTTAAACTGTAACTAATTGTCCACATTGTGGAAGAAATATATGCAAAGACCTTCGTGTGAAAGCTGGCAAGTGGCAAAAGGTTTTGAAATTAGGTGACCCAAGAGGCTCGTATAGTCTTCAAAAAGTAAATGACAATGTTGTTTTAGTGTGCTTTTTGTGCTTTCTATTTTTTTTTTATGTGTTTGTCTTTGCTTTCATACTAAGTTGGCAATTTTGGCTCAAGATGTTAACATATAGTTTTCATTGTAGTTCAGTTTTTTTTTTTTTTTTATCAATAAGATTATGCATTTTCATAAATTGTTTTATCTCTTCATCTTTGTAAAATACACACTTACACTAAAACACCTTTCGTTTTCAGGAAATCTGAAAGGAGATAATCCATAAAATCATGAGTACGTTACAATGAGAATGAATGACAAAATTTTGATGAATACACAATTGTAATTGTGGAAAATGAATAGGAAAATGATGATGTAAAATAATTTGCTAAGTTACTAGAACAATCAGAGCGAACTTGGAAACCGATAAAAGAAGAGTTAGAGACAATTAATGTCAGTACATGGCAGGATGAAAGAGAATTGAAAATAAGGACTTTAATTACTGTTAGAAAAAGGAAAAACTTGATCTCACTACTATGCGAATATGTTGATTTGTTTGGTCTTACGCAGATATGCCTAGTTTAGATACTAACATTGTAGTACATAAGGTGCCATTAAATTAAAGAAATATACATATGAAGCACAAACTACGAAGAACTCATTCGGATATGGTGCTCAAGGTAAAAGCTGAGATAGAAAGGCAATGGGATGCTGATTTTTTTTAAGGTGGTTAGGTATCCTCAATGGGTATCTAATATAGTGATAGCTCCCAAGAAATATGGCAAAATAAGGGAATGTGAAATTACATGGATTTAAATAAAGTAAGTTCGAAAGATGACTTCTATTTTTCCATACATTGATGTTTCGGTTGACAATACGATGCAAAGCTCAACGTACTCCTTCATGGATGGTTTCTATGGGTACAACCAGATCAAAATGACCAACGAATATAAAGAGAAGACAACCTTTGTTACTCCATGGAGAACTTTTTGCTATAAAGTGATGTCATTCAGACTAAAAAACTTTGGTACCACTAATAAAAAAAGCAATAATAACTCTGTTCCATTACATGATGCATAAAGAAATTGAAGTATATGTGGACAACATGATTGCTAAATTCAAGGAGGGAGAAAACCATTGTCAGAATCTAAGAAAGTTATTTAAAAGGTTGAAAAAGTATCGGTTGAAGCTGAACCCCATAAAATGCTTATTTAGGATCAAACATAGAAAACTACTAGGATTTATAGTGAGTAGCCAAGGTATTGAAGTCGACATTGATAAAATAAAAGCAATTCAGGCCATGCCAGCACCTTAAATATAAAAAGAAGTAAGATGGTTTTTGGGTCGTTTGAATTACATTGCTCGATTTATATCTCAAATGGCAACAACTTGTGAGCCAATCTTCCAACTCTTTTGAAAGAAAAATCCTGGGGTATGGAACTAGGAATGCCAAGAACTTTTGATCAAATCAAGCAGTATTTGTAAAATCCGCCTTTCTTGATGCCTCCCATTTCTAGCAGACTGTTGATTCTATATTTGACAACAACTAAAAAAGCAATGAGATGTGTGCTCGAGCAACATGATGGGTCTAGAAAAAAGGAGAGAGCGATCTATTATTTGAGTAAGAAGTTCATAAATTGCAAGTCCAGATACACAATGGTTGATAAGCTTTGTTGTGCTCTTGTATGGGCTACAAAATGACTTCAACAGTACATGTTATATTACACTACATGACTGATTTCATAATTGGATCTTCTTACATATATATATTTGAAAAACCTTATTTATCAAGTAGGATAGTAAGATGGTTGGTGTTATTGTATGAGTATGACATCGTGTACATGACAAGAAAAGTCGTGAAAGGAAGTGTTATTGCTGATCATTTGGCAAGCAATGCAATTGAAGATTATGAGCTTTTGAATTTTGATTTCCCAAATAAAGATGTGCTGGTAGTAGAAAAAGAAGAAGAACTAGACTAGTGG
>Ga0307517_10005924_pt1 | contig 18242 bp, 6 predicted proteins | sample 23_EM_MG_FD_194515 | JGI IMG/M metagenome (GOLD analysis project Ga0307517, IMG submission 194515) | Populus trichocarpa ectomycorrhiza microbial communities from riparian zone in the Pacific Northwest, United States - 23_EM | ecosystem: Host-associated > Plants > Roots > Unclassified | place... | reverse complement strand
GATAAAAATTATAATTCTATTTTCAAATTAATTTTCCCCTATTTTCAAGTACTTTCCTTTGGTTCCCATTTGTTTTTCCAATATTCCTTCCTAATAAAAGAAGAAAATCATAGCAAATGCCCATTATTATGATAATTAACAGCTACAAACACAATTAATATGTGGTTAATATGGTTTAATCCATCTTTATATAAAACCTAAGCATAGAAATCATGTGAAATTCAATTAAAAAAATTAGTTAATTTAAATGATGTATTTCATTTAAGGACAAATGAAATACTTATTGTATTCCGAATAAAAGACATCTTTATATAACAATTCTTTTATAGAGGAAAAATCATTTGTTCAAATAAAAATTAGAAACTCGCATAATTATACAAGGAAAAACATTATTTTCTTTTCTTTTCTTCTTTTCTTCAAATTTTATTTCCAATTGCTTGCTACCCACGAAAAAGAAGATGGTGGGGCATATGAAACTTGTAGAAGTGCAGTGCAGTACTGTGCATTTTATGTTATATTCCTTGTTCCAAAGAAACGCGGCTTGAGCAGAAGTGCAGTGTAGTTCTTCCCTATATAAATGTGATGCCTTAACTTGCTGTCCCCGGTGCCACAGCCAGCCACACCAGTTGAGCTCCTCACTTCATATTTCGTTTTTCCTTCGAAAAAAGAACACTTGTAGTCCTCTTGTTCATCCCTCTTCAATGTCTACAGCTTCATCTTATTCAATTAATTAGAGGCCTAGCTAGGTCCTCGATTCCTGTTTTAGGAAGAGGAACGAAATATATACATGCTTCTAACAGTGAGTGTATCTTATTTTATGCTACTTTTCTTGCAGGCACGCATATTTAACGGCAAAAGATGACACCTTCTGAATATAACGTTGGAGATAGATTTAGTCCGACTAAGGAAGAACTAATAACTCATTTTCTAATGCAAAAATTACTTGGGAATGATCACCTAGTCAGCAGAATCACCCTACTTGATGTCTACCAGAGTGATCCCTGGGATTTACCTTGTAAGTAGACGATCCGTGTTTTGTCTTTCTTTCTCTTATAAATTTTCAAGTGCGGACTAGCTATCTAGTTGTGTTAACTATTTTCTAAGTTTGATTAGATTTTGCTGGGACAGATTCAGATGATGAAGAGGGATATTTCTTTTCTCCTCTCCATCCTAAGTACCCCGGCACAAATAACGGGAGAATCAATAGGTCAACAAGAACAGGTTCATGGCTAGCAAAAGGAAAGGATTATGAGATAACATCTCAACATAATGGAGAAGTAATTGGTATCAGAAGAATTTTTGTTCATTCTTGTAATAAAGATGGGATCAAGTATGTGATGCACGAGTTCAGTATACCCAACCAGGTGCGTACTCTGTGTTTATATACATGTGTGTGTGTCAAAGAGTAGAAGAAGATTATTGTTTATATTTCCATCAAACAGCTTAAGTTTAGTTTTGATAATTAAGTGATCAGGAGTTCACATCTCACCATCGTAATTATATAATTATATTAGAGCGAATTCGTATGGTTCCATCATTTTTTAGTTGTGTTTCTTTAATCCCATTTGCCGGTCCATCGTTTGTAGAATTCTCTGGTTCTGTGTAAAGTAATGAAGAAGATGCCAAGTAAGAAGAGTGGAGGAACATGTAAGAAGGTTAAAAAGAGAAAGGAGGCGGCTGAACTGCCACTGCCAATATGTAACGAGGATAATAGTACTCTATCATCTGGTCTAATGAAGAAGAAGATGCCAGATAAGAAGAGTGCAGGACCATGTAAGAAGGTTAAAAGTTCAGAAAAGAAGGCTGATCATATGCCATATAACGAGGAAAATATTACTCCAGTACCAGATGAAGGTTTTGATTTCGAAAACTGGATTACTAGTGTTATGAGTGATTATAATAATATTATCGATAATAAAGGTGAGGTAGGAGGTTAAATTTGTCGTAATCTATTCATCAAGAAACAAAAATAATAATGTCATCTTGAAAATGAATATGCAGAACAGCAGACAGAAAAATCTACATTTGATAATGGCGGAACAAATTGCCTGAAGACTTCTTCTGCTTCTGTATACCATGTCGCAGATTCTACAACTCCAGAAGATCATCAGGTGAGACTTGAGGGCGGATTCTCATGGGAAACTTTCAATCTTTACATATATAAGCCTAATGCTTGGTTTTTTTGTTTCTCTCTACAGGGAGGCCCAGAAATACTACCACATCTGCAATCATTCTCTGGTTATGATCAGCAGGATCTTAGCCTTCATGACTTCACTCTAGATGATCTACCATTGATGCTTCCAGAGCAAGTCAACACTAGCAATGGCCCTGCAGGAACTTCCATGTCCGTACCGAAGGATGATCTTTACATCTGGCTTGAACCTCTGTGGTCTTGACCAGTCGGTGGAGAGTGTTTCTTAGCTACACCCTCTTGTGTACTGACAAGAAACATAAACTAGAAAATAAAAAGTAAGAAACAAACTCTCTTTCCCCCCTAAGTTGATTTGATCACTGGGGTTAATATTAACACTAGTAATCAGCAACCGATTATGTAACTTGTAGAAGTGTGTAACTATCATCTTCTTCGAAAACAACCTAAATATTTAATCGCATTTAAAAATAATAACTCAAATATATTTTCAATTAATTTAAGAAATTAATAAGGTATTATATATATATATATATATATATAATTTCAAATTAAACAAATTTAAAATGTAAAAATCCTTATCTACTTACTTTTAAGCCTGATACTTGTGCCTTGCAACACAGACGTTTACAGTGTTATATTTTATTCTGCCAATTTATTTTTTTTAAAAAAAATAGATGAAGCATTATAGTCTGTTAATTCAAATAACGTATTATAATTTTAGTTAATTTTTTTATATGAAAAACTACATAATATCTTGATTAATAATATATACGAGATAGAAATTTATTTTAAATATTTTTTTTTCAAGTGTTAATTAAAGATAAAAAAAGGTGCAAATTACATATTTGTCTTGCATTATTGAGTTACTAAGAAGAGAATAATCGGATTTTAGAAAATCAACTTGCAGTATAGTCGTTAACATGTATAAATTTATTAATTTGAATAGTATATATGTCATGGTGTAGAAGGATATATTTAAGATTCAAATGACAATAAAAAACATAATAGGTGTGTGTATGTGTATAAGTACTCACCGGAAACATCATTTAAAATATAAAGACGGATGAGCTTTTCTATATCATAATAAAAGGCATCATCTGCAAGTTAAGTAATTATTATTTTATTTTGGATAGAAAAACATAAGAAATTTTATTTATTTAAAAATTAAATTAACACAATTACCAAATACTAAAAAAACTGAAGGTGGCCACGCGCGGTTCATATGAACAATTAGCCTTCTGTCTAGTTTTTATTTTTCAATTGCATCATTTACAGACTAATTATATGAAATTAATGTCTAAATTAAAATACAGAAAAAAATACATAGATCATCCTAAAATCATGACAATTTTTACTTTGTTTTAAAAGTTTATTTTTCAATTCCTAAGTTAGAAAAAAAAAAATTGTTGAAAAACGATGAAAGAAAGATGAAATTGTTTATTGTCACAATACTGATAACAAAAATGATTAAACTTAATGTCAATGAAATTCATTTGACAAAAAATTTTTTTGATGGTGGTGGGTTTTTTTCTATTAACATATTTAAAAAATAAAACAAAATTCATTCTTGAATTTTAGGTTTGGTTGATTTTGATATTTATGGATGATTTTGAGATATTTTAAAATTAATATGTATTTTTAGAAAAACATGTTAGCTTTAAATTTTTCAAAAAAATTAAAACCATTTTATACTAGTCGTCCATGTTGCTTGGCCAAGCCCACACACCTGATTTTTTTTTTTAAAGCCCTAATATAGTGGGCCACTCAAATTTGCACGCCTAACTTGACCAGTTTTTTTCTTAAACAAAAAATCCTTCAACAATGGGTTTTTGATGAATTTGTTATTTTTTTTTATTTTATCCTTTAATATTTGGTTGGTTTTGAATTAGTTTTTATTTTTTTATCATATAATTAAAATAAAATAAAATTATTATTGAACTCATTGGAATACAAACCTGGATCATGGATTTAACAAGTTAACCCGGATTAACTTGCGCGTTTGATCTTTGTTTTTTATATTATTTTTTTGTTTTTTTTGTTTTTATCTTTAAACCCACCAGGTTATATCAAAACAACTTATAATTTTATTAAAAACCTGAATTTTACAAAAACTTGAGTTGAGAATTTTTAAATTTAAATTGTAAGATGAAATTTAATAAAGTATGAAAAAAAATCCCCCGCAACTTGAATATCCTCTTTTACATCATAAAAATTTTAGTTCAGTCACAGCGCCAAGTTAAAACCATTTTATTCTAGTCGTTCATGTTGCTTGGCCAAGCCCACACACCTGGATTTTTTTTTAAGGCCCTGATATGTTGGGCCACTGAAATCCGCACGCCTAACTTGACCAGTTTTTTTCTTAAACACAAAATCCTTCAACAATGGGTTTTTGATGAATTTGTTTTTTTTTTTTATTTTATCCTTTAAGATTTGATTGATTTTGAATTGGTCTTTATTTTTTTATCATATAATTAAAATAAAATAAAATTGTTATTGAACTCATTGGAATACAAACCCGGATCATGGATTTAATAAGTTAACTTGGGTTAACTAGAATTAATCCAATATGTCATCGTCTCAATAATAATAATAAAAAATGACAACTTTAATTTTTTTTAAATTAAATTTTTTTTACTAATCATCCAGGTTCTCTTTAAATTTGTGCATTTGATCTTTATTTTTTATATTATTTTTTTGTTCTTTGATTGTTTTTATTTTTAAACCTATCAAGTCATATAAAAATAATTTTTATATAATTTAATTAAAAATCTGAACTTCACATAAACTTGAGTCGATAGTTTTTAAGGTTAAATTGTTCTATCAAATTTAATAAAGTATCAAAAAAATCCCCCGCAACTTGAATTAATATCCTCTTTTACATCATAAAACTTTTAGTTCAGTCACAGCGCTAAGTAAACTAGATTAAAAGATAATAAAAGAATAGAAACTCGCATCATTATATTATATAAGAAAAAACATCATTTTCTTTTCTTTTCTTTTAAAAATATTTCTTTCCGAGTACTTGCTGCCCAAGAAAGAAGATGGATGGGGCCTACGAAACTTGTAGAAAGGTTTTGGGAAGGCGTTGTGCTTGTTCTGCTATATTCCTTTTTCCAAATCAACGCGGTTTCAGCGCAACTGCAGTGCAGTTTTTCCCTATAAAATGTGCTGCATCTCTCTCTCCAGTGCCATACCAGGTGAGGTGCTCGCTTTTTATTTCGTTTTTACTCTTGATCTCTCTTCAGTATCTAAATCTTTGTCTACAATTAAGAGGGCCTTTTGCTAGGCCCCCCCAATTCCTGTTTTAGGAAGAGGAATGAAATACATGCTTCTATCAGTGTGAGTATATATAATTTTATCTTTTAGTTTTTTTTTTCAACTAATAACGATGTAGACAGCTGCTGTTCTTAATCATATATTTAGCATCTTGTCACTGCTTCTTGTTGTTTATAGTTCGTCTTATGCTAGCAGGCACGCATATTTAGCGGCAAAAGATGACACGCATGACAACACCTTTCGAATTTAACGTTGGAGATAGATTTAATCCGAATGATGAAGAACTAACGTATCATTATCTAATGCAAAAATTACTTGGGAATGATCACCTAGTCAGCAGAATCCCCCTACTTGATCTCTACCAGTTTGATCCGTCCGATTTACCTTGTAAGTAGACGATCCGTGTTTTGTCTTTCTTTCTCTTATAAATTTTCAAGTGCGAACTAGCTATCTATTTGTGTTAACTATTTTCTAAGTTTGATTAGATTTTGCTGGGACAGATTCAAATGATGGAGAAGGACATTTCTTTTCTCCTCTCCATACCAAGTTGGGCACAAATAACGGGAGAATCAATAGGTCAACAGGCGCTGGTTCATGGCTAGCTACAGGAAAGCATTGTGAGATAACATCTCAACATAATGGGGAAGTGAATAGTGGTATCAGAAAGATTTATGTTTATTTTAAAGATGGGATCAAGTATGTGATGCATGAGTACAGTATACCCAACCTGGTGCGTAGTGTGTGTTTATATACATGTGTGTGTGTGTGTGTGTCAGAGTAGAAGAAGTTTAGTTTTGATAATTAGTTCACATCTCATCATCTTAATTATATAATTATATTAAAGCGAAAATTCGTATGGTTCCATCATTTTTGAGTTGTGTTTCTTTAAATCCCATTTGCCGGTCCATCTTTTGTAGAGTACTTCTCTAGTTCTGTGTAAAGTAATGAAGAAGATGCCAAGTAAGAAGAGTGGAGGAACATGTAAGAAGGTTAAAAAGAGAAAGGAGGCGGCTGAGCTGCCACTGCCAATATGTAACGAGGATAATAGCACTCTAGCATCTGGTGTAATGAAGAGGAAGATGTCAGTTAAGAAGAGTGAAGGACCAAGTAAGAAGGTTAAAAGGACAGATGAGAAGGCTGATATGCCATATAACAAGGAAAATATTACTCCAGTACCAGATGAAGGTTCTGATTTAGAAAACTGGATTACCAGTGATAAGAGTGATTTTTCAACCTATAATAATATTATCGATAATAAAGGTGAGGTAGGAGGTGAAATTTTTCGTAATCTATTCATCTTGAAATCTAATCATCAAAATAATTAATGTTCTTGAAAATGAATATGCAGATCAGCAGACTGAGAAATCTACCTGTGATAATGGCGGAACTCCTGCTTCTGCATACCCTGTTGCAGATTTTACAACTCTAGAAGATCAGGTGAGACTTGAGAGCGGAGCCTCATGGGCAACTTTCAATCTTTGATAAAAGCCTAATGCTTGCTTTCTTGATTCTCTCCACAGGTAGACCCTGAAATACTACCACATCTACAATCGTTCCTTGGTTATGATCAGCTGGATTATAGCCGTTATGACTTCACCCAAGTTGATCCACCACTGACAGAGCAAGTCAGCACTAACAATGGCCCTGCAGGAACTTCCATGTTCGACCCAGAGGAAGATCTGTTCGACACTTTGTGGCCTTGACCTGTCAGTGGAAAGAGTTGCTTTCCAATACCCTGTAATGCACTGATAAGAAACATAAACCAGAAAGTAGAAAGTAAGAAACAAACTGCCTTTCCCCCCTAAATTGGATGATCACTGGGGTTAATATTAACACTAGTAATCAGTAGCTGTTTATGTACCTTGCAGAAGAAGTGTGTGCTTTCTGCAAGTGGTTGTCTATGTTAGTTTTATTCTGTAGATGAGCAGCTTGGTTCTGCAAAGGTAGTTGAACCTCTGTATTCCATCAACTCTGTTGTCTAGTTTGATGAAATAATTATCTAGAACCAACTAATCCAGAGTTTGCATCACATTATACATTATAGCAACATGAAATCTCAAAGGAATCGTTGCATAAATAATTTTCATCATGCCATGAGAATCCAGAGCCCTCATAAACGCAGTATAAGAAGCTGTCTCAAGCTTCATACAACCCTTTTTCGTTGCCCCATACAATTCATCTTCTCTTGAAAGGATAAAATTTACCATATCCCTAACATTCTATTCCTTTCATTCAAGTTCTTCAATTCTTTATTTATGTTTTTCATTTAATTCTTTATCTAGATACAATGCCAGTTTCAGAAGCAGATTCAAGTTCTATAAATAAAGCATTCAACCGCTACCACTTCCAAAGCATGCTTCTTTTCACTGACTATGGGATCACACTTGTTTCATAAGTTGGGCTGCTCACTTCCACATCCAATGTCTACGATTTCCATCGAAACCAACTTTGAATACTAGGAACCATGGCAATATAACAGCCACGAACACATCATCCAAATCATTTAGTGTCCCAGAACATAAGAAACGGATCCAAAAGGAACAAGAAAGTGTTTGTTTGAAAGTACAGAAATACAAATGTAAAATAAATATGTTTTTGAGATAATTTTGAAGTGAATTTCTATCCTTTCAAATCAATCAACAGATACAGGAGGACTCATCCTCTCTTTCTCTAATGTTTTTGTCTCTTCTATCTCGAGATCGAGATAGGAACTAAATGGTATTTAAAAGCACCTCTGAAAGCAACCAATAATTGACGTGGAAGGAAGACCATGCTTTAATAATAAAATTCCAACATGTCGATGATTGATGATCAATTCAATCAAACCTTGAAGTATAAATCATCATAAAAGCAGACGAAATACGCACCACGTTTTTTTCAGACTTTTCTTACAAACTATGGCATAAAACTCATATCCTAGTTGGAAAGCTTTCTTGTAAACTAGATATGAGCATAACAGTTCCCTGAACTGCATGCTATCTTCAAGTACTGCCCTTGAGTCATCCCTGTGCTGGAGAAATCCTCGGTTAATAACATTATAAGAAAATTCATCTGGAGGGCAGCCATCTTCTTCCATATTTCAGAAAGCTTCCAATGCTTCATCTAACAATCCTTCTTTATAAGTCTATTCATTATTGTGGTGTGTATATATATGAACATCACGCTCCAACCCTTTGACAAAGAGTATTTGTGAAAACAGCTCCCTTTCATCTTAATTTAAGATTCCCGGATTTGCACATGGCATCAACAAATTCCATTTGTTTGGTCAGAGAAAGCACATTCTCATAATGTCTCATTCTAACAGTTGCAGACAATAATTTATTGAATTGGATAATACAAGGGCGCCGGGGTTTACCATGAAGCATGTGATTGAAACAAGCAAGGGCATCATCAATGTTTATAAAAGAAGAAGAAGAAGAAGCATCATCTTTCTTGTGTTTTTCTCTACTCCTTTTTTTTTATTTTTTATTTTGTCAAACATGATCTTAAACGCTAAAGATTCGGTCCAGTCTCGTTAGCTAGGCTTTCCAGCCCATCCTAAAAACCGAAGCAAGCTTTATTTAAAGACACAAGAGGGCTTTAAAAAAGCAATACATGGCCCAGTGGCTTTTCTTTTTAAAACGAGTTTGGAAGGGCCTGATCCATTACCAAAAAGCAAGTATTATTTTTATCCATCAAAATAGATGTTTTGGCAACCAAAATCCCAAAACTTTCCTGCTTTTTTTTTTTAAAGAAAAAAACACCTTGCCCAGAATTAAAAATTTTCAGATAAAATTTGATACATCTAAGAATGATTTTTATTATGTAATTATAAAAACCTATATAGAATAATATTGATTTTATGATTTTCATAAAAAAAAATCAATTTCCTTAAATTTCTAACGTAATTATAAAATTTACAAAATGTAATTGATGCTCATTAAAATAACTCATTATTTTTTTAATTATAACACTTTTAAATTACAAAATCAAACTCGATTTCATCATATAACAACAAAATTCAATTTTTTTCAAATCCCAAACAAACCTTAGCATACAAATCATATATTAATATAACAAATTTCTCAAAAATAAATTATAAATTAAAACACATAAATATAACACGGACACTAAAAAAAACAAATCAATAAATTAATCTAAAATATAAATAGGTAATAGAAAGATGAGCGAGTCTGTTTATTTTGTGTATTGAGATGTTTACAAATCCAATGACTTATATGAATTTTTAAAAATCTTTCTTGATGCATATAAATTTATATTAATATGCTAATTAAAGACATGGAAATGATGTAACTTAAATTTAAGAACCGTTGAAGTTATCTAATGTCTACAACAATATGACAAATATAGGAAGACGTCGATGGGCACAAGTTTCTCTCTCCAAAGCGAGCATGCTTCATGAGTTCATGAGCGTGTTGCCCCATTTACTTAATTTCTTTAAGGCATTCAATGGTTAATTGTGACTAATGAAAATAACCACTTTTTAATTTTTTTAATAAGTTAGTGTTTTAAACTAATAAATCATTGTCATCAGGACCCACCAAGGTTTCGATATTCCCAATTTCCCATGGTGAATAAAAAAAAATTAAAGATTTTCAACTCCATTAATTAGCATACAAGATAGCAGAGATTTGTTCAAGAATAAATGCCAGCAACATCATCTTTGGTTGGAAGACAAAAATGTCAATGTCTTCTTCCATTAAGTAACACTATGATTTGCTTCTTTGTGTTTATCATCTAATTTCTTTGTTTAATTATGGAAGCTACTTTATAATTTCCATGAAAAGTCCGCTGTCCACTCTTTTTAAACCCTGATGCAGACGCTATTACCTTAGGATTTAGCCAAGTGTATGGTGGATATCAACCTCATTTTGCATGAGCTACACTATAAATAGCAGGTCAGAACCTGGTAATTGAATCATCAAGAGTGAACCAGCTTGAGCAAATTCAGTTTCTAAGCAAAAGCTTTCCAGGCCCCTTTATCCTATTTTACCTGCAGAAAATGTCTGGCTGTAGCTGTGGCTCTGACTGCAAGTGTGGCAGTGGCTGCAAGTAATTACTAGTTCTTTTCTTGTCAAGATTCTACTAATTAGTCCCTTTAAAGATACTGAAAAGGGCACCAATAGATTAGTTACTTATATTCTCTCTTTTTTCTCCTTGAATTTCATTAGACTATAGTCTGAAACTCACTTTTCTGTGGTTGCAATCTTCTTGTGCTTGGCAGATGTGGCATGTACCCTGACTTAGGTTTCTCAGAGAACACCACAACTGAGACAATCATTGCAGGTGTTGCACCAGTTAAGATGTATGTATCACACAATTCATATACTATTATTTTCATGCATCAAAGTTTTACTAAGTCCCAGAAGGTGGCTCTGACTCACTGGGATTCCAGTGATTAAAGATTTGGATTTCCAATTAATATTCTACTCTTATATTTAAGATCCAAAAATGTTGTCTGAATAATATAGTATTTTAGAACACAAATGTTGTGTTTACTGATATTGTTCTGCTATTTCTGCAGGTTCTATGAGAGGTCTGAGATGGACTTCGGTGCTGAGAATGGCTGCAAGTGTGGATCAAACTGCACCTGTGATCCATGCTCCTGCAAATGAGGACACATGGACATGGTTCCAACAAAGCAGTAGTTAATCTATCAGTTGGTCAGCTCATGTTTGTATAATGGTGCTTGTTGTTAAATAATAATAAACAGCAAAGGGTTCCTATAAATCCTTTGTCTTGTGTACGCGTCACTGCTTTGTTGGCTGCTTCAACTTTCAAGGTGTTTTCATGTATGCTTGGAAACTTGAACTATGTGGAGTTGATGATTATTAATGAAAATGCTTAATTAGTTTCTGTTTTAATGGTTGTAAACCTTTTCTTCTCTTTTACCTATAGATCATAGACTTCTTCTTACCTGCTTTGACAGTATTGATTTGGCCATTCCAAATATGCTGATAACAGCTAAAAAAAAAAATTAAATCACAATATAAAATAATATAAATTATATTTTAAAATCTCACTTATCAGTTTAAATTTTAAAATTAAATTGAACTTTTAATATAGTATTATTGATGACCAAACGATCACAAATTCAAATCTAACCATTCTAATTTATTTGATAAAAATTTAAGTACAAGATAATATAGGCATATGTAAATTTAAATCACTTGAGGGGTGTTAGAGAATAATATAAATTATATTATGAGATTTCACCTATCAACTTAAGTTTTTGGGTTAAATTAATTTTTTAATATAAAATTTAATAATTAAAATTAATTAATAACATAAAATAATATAAATCTATAAAAAAAAAATTAAAAATTATTATTTAACAGTTTAACCTAATCTTTCACATCCAACTAGACGTTCCAGTCACGATCTATTTTGACATTTTTAACAAGTTTTGTGCCGTGATGGTCTTATCATGTCCGATTATAACATTGAAGTCTACAAGCATACAACCATATGAATCCAACCAGAAGAAGCTTTCCTATGAAAAATCACTTTGTTTACAACCGCATGTTCGGGCGTGTGCAGTACAAAATGTTCATAATATTCCTAAAATAAATGTTTTTAATAAAATAAAATAAAAATTATATCAACTAATAAATTATTAAAAAAAAAATATTAACACTAAAGATGGAATGCTGAAAGATAAATGCAGTTGTTGTCTTGTTGACATGGGGCATTCTTCGAATTTTAATTAATTCTATTTAATTATATGGCAATAAAAATGGAGTTTTAGCACAACTACAATAATTTAATAACTACAGCATACATAAGATTGATTGGTAGTGAGCCTTTGTCTGTATTTAGCAAATTGATCCTTATATTTGCATGTAATTTCTTTGGCGTGTGGGATGCGAATGCTGCCAAGATGATACGTGAAAGTTAAATATAATTCATGCACCATTACAGAACATGATCCAAGGTGATATTTGTGACTTGCACGTCACGATGCCCAACTCACTAAGAACGGATCTTACTCTAATTCTATTAACACATTTTCTCTTTTATTTGTTTTTTTCTCTTTTAAAAATAATTAATAATACATCAGTAATTACGTACTTTCGTAACCTGGTGATCCCTCCTGAGAAGCAGGGAAGGGAAAGTAAAGTTTAATTTCAAGTTGAATTCATCATGGTAATTCTTGAAGGCAAAGAAGAACAAAGATGCAAGGATTACTATAGCTATATAGAGTTTCAGTTCCATTTAGAGATATTCACATGGAGAGGATAAGTAGAAACTAAACTTCAGATTACACAATCCACCAAGCCCATCACACAACACAATTTCTTAAACGGGAAACAACCTTCCCTTTTGCACTTGAGACTGGAGAAATTGGGTAGAAAAATCAAGCATCGGACCAATGTATTTCCATTTCGCCCCATTGGTTTAATGGCACTTCCAGCGCCGTCCAAACAGCCTTAGATGCATCAACAATGTTGTTAGGACAAGGAGGCTGGTAATCATGGTCAGCATCACACCCCATAGTAGAGTCACATTCATCGACTACCATGGCTTTGACACTCCTTCCATTACCATAGATGTTGATATAATTCAAGCACCTACTCTTGTGATTAAACCATCCTGTCGAAAGTGCGACGACCGGTGTGTCATCAGAATGGTACTGATTGTCACATTCTGATGGCGCGCCACCATCTCCACCCTTCTCGAAACTATTAAGAGTTAGAGTTGCCTTTGTGTGATTAGTCGCTGGTGGTGAGCATTTGTAAGTGGTGTAAAGCCTTCCTTTTATACAGCAAAGAGAGTCATTCTCTTCATTGCATTGTCCTTTAGGAGCCTTTCTCCCCATTATCTTACCGCTAGGCCTGCAGGTCTGAGCCTCAACACATAAAGAACTTGCAAAAAGAAAGGACAGGCAAATGAGAAGAACACTAGACCAAACCTGCTTCTTCATATGTTCTTTCCTCTACTATTGTTTTAGATATGGTTTGGAGTGAAGAAGTTGCATTAGTGCAATACTTTATATACATATTAGCCTCTCAAAATGGATGAAATCAAGACATTATTGTGGTCTTTTCATTTTTAACAATCTTCTCAGACTGTTATCTCAGCTCCTTGTTCAGTATTACGAAGTATCAAGACTCGATCGATGTGACATACTGGCATGGTGTCTTCGTTTGATCAACCAAGCAATCTACTAAGACATGAAGCAAATCTGAATTTTCTAATACGTTGATCTCTAATTAGTCAAGACAGGCCGCATAAAAAAACCCATCACAAATCATTGGGCCGTAATAGTTAAGTTAATAGAATAATTAGAAAAATATTATACTCTTTGCTGCATGTGAATGGGATTCATTTACCTTCAAATCCTGATGCCTTATTTTGTTTTTTCTACTCTAGGAGGCTCCTAGCATAAAAATATTCCTAATTCCAAGTAGTTGGTCATCAATCTATCATTCTCATACTAGCATGAGTGTTTGAGCAGGCCAATGTCAACACAGTAAAATAGAAAGGAAGCGAGAATCATGAAGAGTTCTTGCTTAAAATCTTCCATACTCCTTCTGGTCATTCTTCTGTTCGCAGAGTATTGTTAAAAAAAATTAACGAGGCTCATAAATGTCAACCAAGTGGCAAAGTGGTGGGAAAGAAACTCCCACCTGAGGAGAATGACTCGGATCTTTGTGTTCCAGGCAAAGTCCTACTCAACCTACAAATGTTCGCCGCCAGTCTCTAGCCATACCAGGCCTTCCTGACATTCAATGTCTTTGAAGAAAGTGGAGATTGCCCACCTTACTGTGACGAAAAGTTCCATTCTAATGATACACCAGTTGTGGCATTATCAACTGGATGGTACGATAATGCTAGTAGGTGCCTTAAACACATCAATGTAACTGCTAATGGGCATAGCGTGCTGGCCTTGGTGAATGTGACTCAACTGTGGGTTGCGATAAAGATCATGATTATGAACCTCCTTATGCTAACAACGTTGTGTCTGCCTCAATTAGTGCTGTATGGAAAGCCTTAGGTGTGCCTCATGATCAATGGAGTGGTCTGAAAACACATGGTCCGATGCTTAATTGAATTTCAATTTGTGCCTTGCATGTTAAAAGAATGCGCGCAGTTTATTTCTTATTTCCTATGTTGCTTTATTTCCAAGTGCATGTCAGGATTCAGGAGTGTAGCGTGGTGAATTTATATGGTATAATCCATTTTACTTGCTAAATATCTCTAGTAAATGGTTTTAAAATCTTAATTCAAAAGATCACTGAAAGTTAGGCATGGAAATTTAGTGGCTCTCTTCACTGTCTGAATCAAGGTGTCTCATTTTCAAATATGCTGCAAACAAAGGTGTGGGATTCGATTTTGGGAAGAGATTAAAAGATGCAAGGTTATAAGAATTTTTCCAACATCACTAGATTTCTGTGAAGGACAATATTGCAAAATATACAGTTTCTAGTCTTGCACATGGAGATGTTCTGATTCCTGATGACCCATTTCCTAGTTGTCATACGGGTGCTGTATTATCAACCTCAATGTTCCATGCATTTGTAAGTTGCAAACCTTCATTTTCCTGGTTGAATCTGTGCTTTGAAAATTCCCATCGAGCAATGGCAGCTTAATCATTCCCTTGCTGCAAACGCTTCACCGCCTGAAACGATTTTATTGGCATTGTCAGTAGGGAATTGCCTAGCTGCAAAGTTTTGGCTATTTCATTTCTTTTTCTGTTTCATGTTTTGACATATACATGATAAAGAATTCCAATGGTAGCTACTCTTGGACTAACCTTTGGCCCAATAACTGGCCTTTTGCTTCGGAACTAGAATTTTTTTGCCTAGAACTCGCTCATCTTCAAAGCTTTATATTTCCCAAGGGTGCTGTGAAAAGAAGTTCCTTATGTAGCCTCTGCCTCCTGTGCTTGCATGCTTTTTTTTTTGCTATCACAACCTTGTTTTTATTAGCTAGGCAGAGGGAAAAATTGAATTTCTAATCTCTGCATCAATCCAGGCTATGTTTTGACAACTTCTCTTTGAATTTATTGAATAAATGTTTAGTTGAGTGCAAGAAGTTTATAGTTTTGCAAGCAAAGTCTTTTGCTAATATTGTTTGAGAAACTGTCACGTCACATTTTTCTTAAAGACTTGGAAGACATCTTTTATTGGTTTATTGTCATCCAATTACACATGAGCCAGTTTGTTTTCTTACAGAATTGACCACTATCTCCTTAGAATATTGATTATGAATTTGAGGATTCTTTTCCCAGGGGAGTACCCCTTCCTGTCTTTTAATCTTCGTAAACTACAAGCCATCTTCCAAGATTTGAGATGAAACATCTGAATTGTGCTTATGTCGATAATATTTTTGAACAACACTTTAAGACGACGTAGTACCTCTATGCAGAATAACATCTGCAGAATCAATTATGACATGTTCCTTGTTTGAAAATGTTATTTAAACAGAAAAATATTGGAGTTTCATATACTTTTAGGAGATGTCATTTCATTTGAAAACCATATAAATATGGGCTTGAGTGGCAGAATACACAGAGGGGATTGGAGCAATAAGGTGAAGAACCAGTAGCCATGACATGGATCAGTAGGAAAGCTCTGTGATATGTAAGATCAGCAAGAATATTATCTGCCTTTGTGATGATGCCACTTGAAAGACACTGAATCTTGAAAAATGATCATTATTTGACATCTTATTTTTCATATAGCTTCCCTTGAAGGACTAGGAAAGCATGCTGATTAATACAATTATAAACAAAGCATGTACCAAGGCAAAATCTTCTAATAGGGCTACCTATAAACCAGACAAGAGAAAACGTGAAGGAGAGGCGATGATGATTTTCGTAACTTAAGTCACAATACATGATAGCCTGCTAGGCCTTTTCAAGCAGAGGATTAAGGAAAGTGTAAATAGAGTGGAGCAACAGAATTATGTAAGTTATCAGTGCAATCAAACCAGCAACTAATGCTCCTGTTACTTGGTTGCAGTACTTGGTGACTTGGCCGCAGACAGGTAGCCAACCTGCACGAGAATTCCCATTCTTTCCCACCTGAGCAACCGCCAAGGCCGCCGAAATGCTTGAAATGAGCAACATGGTGAATACCTACTTGAAGCAACAAAAGAAACGGCAATTACTACCAAAAAAATTCCGGTCAGAATTCTTTCCTGTATTCTTCAGTTCCTGAAATCATAGTGTAAGTGTACTATAGCTTGTAGCACTAATGTTTGATATAAGGCTCAGTGTGCTGCATAATTACCAAATCCAAGGCAAGAACTAATCGCCAGAGTGGACTCCCTGGAGGATGAAACAGAACAAGAAAACCATAGACAGTAACAATTGCATTTGCTATCACAAAATACCTGCAGAAGCCCTTTTCAGTAGTCAAGACAAAGGTACAAGCAAGTATAACTGTAGAAGAATAGTTGATTAAACTTACTTGAAAGCTGGTGTGTCAGTGTACTTTGCTTCATATGATACTGCAAAGAATGTACCCTTCTCATGGCTTGTTGCCATGATAATCACTGCTGCAAGTGTGGCACCAACGGCAATAAGCCTTAGCAGGAGGCTGAGTAGCCTCTTGGGCTTCATCATTGATACTAACTTGAAAGTTTGAGTGCACTAGAAGCGTTGAGAGTTGTTGTTTGCAGACAAAGCTGGAATATAAAGCAGAATTGATGAAGGCAGTACGTTTCTTTATACGGTTGTCAGCTATGAAGGCAGAAATGAAGGGTGGTGGTGACTGGTGCGCTAGTTTTGGTCCTTGCTTGTGCTTTGTTAATTAGTTGAATTCCCCACCCGTCACCAACACCGTCCAGTAAGGTTTTTTTCTACTTTTTCTGCCATGCAGACTTTAAGGGCATGCAGCCTATGGCTTATATTGGCTTGTGGAGTTGGTTTTTCTTGATGTGGATGAATTTCATATGGCTATGAATGATTAAAAGAGGAAGAATCCATATTGAACCCTGTCCCAATCCATGCTTTAGGTAATCAGTAATCTATCATCTGACGACTTATAAGTGATTTATGTATGAATATGCAAGTAAAAGCTTAGAAAAAGCATGGCCATGGACATGTCATTTAATTTGACCTACCAACTAATAGCACTATAATACATCATATCCCCAAATGCAAATTTGAAATTCCTCTCCCTTAAATACCAATTAATCAAGAAGATCAACAATATATGAGTCTCCACCCTAAAAGATTGGCCCCACCTCAAATCACTCTAATCTTAAATTTCAGGTATCTTCAAATAATGAATCTCTAATGAGATGTTAATTATGACATGAGAAGTGATAGTAATGGAAGGGATGATGTTAATAATGGTTTCTTCATTAACAAGCTAAAAGTTGAGGAAAAAAACATGAAAGATATTTAAAAATATATATTGATTTAGACAATGTTTGTTAATATCATCACAAAAATAAAGTTATTCAAGAATTATAAGAATATGATAGATACTGATAAAGTGAATTTGAGATTTACAATTCATAACACGATAGAAGTCAATGAAACAAGAATAATTTGACATTTTTTTATGTAAAATTTAATATAAACCGATTAAAATTACAACACCATTAAAGCCGATATTAAAAAAAAGAGTTGGGTAGTCTTGATTAAACATCAAAAGATCGAGACAAAAACAATTACTTGAACTTTAGCTATTTTTAACCTAGAGAGACTGATGCAGATTTTTACATTATTTTTTATTTTTTATTATTCAGTTTTATAATTTTTTTTAATAGTTTAGTTCTAATACTATTATAAATATATTTATCTAATTTATATTTTAGCATAGACTTAAATGAATAAAATAAAAAATTTAGGTTTATT
>Ga0307517_10005923_pt1 | contig 18242 bp, 15 predicted proteins | sample 23_EM_MG_FD_194515 | JGI IMG/M metagenome (GOLD analysis project Ga0307517, IMG submission 194515) | Populus trichocarpa ectomycorrhiza microbial communities from riparian zone in the Pacific Northwest, United States - 23_EM | ecosystem: Host-associated > Plants > Roots > Unclassified | place... | reverse complement strand
ATACAATATAAACTCGAATCGTAAACTCGAATCGTAAAATCGTAAAATCGCAAGTAAAATATTTTAACTAAAATCGTAAAATCACAAGTAAAATATTTTAACTAAATTGCAAGATCCAGTCAAGTAGTAAATAATAATATAACACAATTAAAATAAAAGTGAAATAAACAATACAAATGTCCAAACACCTTAAAATACATAATTCAAATAAAAATTCATACATGTTCATAGAATTTCATTAACTAAAAGTTAACAAATCTAAAATAAACAATAGTTAGCATAATATATTCGCATACAAGGCAACAGTAAAACATGCAGAAAACATACTGGCCTCCTACGGCAGCTCTTTATATTCTTCAGAAGTTCCAACACGACAATATTTACTGGATGCCTACCAATAGCTATTCTTTGCTGATCTGTAATGCTACATTCAAGGCTGTTGTTGGATGTTTCAATTTATGAGAAGCTAATCATGGCAATGCTGTGTTGTTTTTTATATGGATGACTTTGTAATCCTGACATTTAACAGCAGAAAATCATGGGGCTAGTGATATGATTTTTTTTTGGAAACTAAGTTTGTAATCTACTAAGGCATCAGTCTATCATATTTTTGAAGTTAAATGCCTATAATGGCATGTAAACTAGCTACCAATGGTTAACTTATAGGATGTAGCAGCACCAGCATCTTTTCCCATTCAAAATTTTGTTGAAATTGTTAAGTCAATACACATGAAACTAGCAAGTATGCTCAATTCACCTGAAAGAATCTATATCCCAAAAAGGTTATCCTCTAATACCTATGCCTTCTGAATCAACACCAAATTAGGACATAATTTTAGAATACATATTTTAAATTAATTAAAAAAAAACACCATGGAGTAACAAAACTCCACAAATCTCTAACAGTTCAGCATCTCTTAAAAGCCTCACAATTTCTCAAGAACTGCAAATTTTACTAACATAAAACTTTCTCGCTCTCTTTCACCTGGTTCTTTAAAACCCACAAAGATAGCATGCTGCAATTATTTGGGAGAGGAAAAAATCAGATAATGTCCAGAACATTTCCACTAGTCTAGCCACATCATAAAATATATGCATCTTATTAAAACATGAGAAAGTGCATTGTGCATGTGTAAAAATCATTCATGCTGGTTAGTAACAAATTTGTTAAATGTGACCCACACGCAAGGAAACAATTCTCATGCAACAACAGCATCCTAAATGCTCAAATACCAGATTCCATTTCTTTAATTAGAAAGAAGGAACCAAAGCTTCCATTACCTTCCCAGCCTCCTACTTACACCCTACCGAAGTGCGAGCAATTTCATCAAATTCATTGACCTCAATTTTCCACTTTTAATCAAATTGATGGTCTGCATCTACCAAGCCCGTTTTGGATGATAGCATAAGAATATAAGTACAGCACAGATGGGAACATAATAACTCCCGCAGTACACCAGACAATCCGCAAACAAAACATAAAAACAGAATAAAACATTGAATAATTGAAGACCCCATCAAATGAATAAACCACCATTGAATAAAACACAGAACATGATAAAATGAAAAACCCATGACCTGATAGCAAGCAATTATTAAAAACCAGACAGAAAAAAAAAGCTTGTTAATAAATTCTTACCTTCTTCTCGCTAAGAACGTTCTGGTGAGTGGAGAGTCGAAACGTGTAAAATCAGAGGCGCTGCTGGTGAGTGGAGAGTGGAGAGTGGAGAGTGGAACCGATTTCTCAATTTGCTTGGCCGCTGGTGAGTTGGGGAAAGGGAAAAGGGGAAAGGGTAAAGCAGAAAAGGGGATGGGTGGAGACTGGAGACGTGAACAGGGGAAAGGGTAAAGAAGAAAAGGGCAGTTGTTTACTTGTTTTTCATTTCAGCAGAAATCGTGAAATCGGACCGATTTTCACGTTTTTTACGGGTTGAACCGAGTTTTTGCGAGTTTGATCGGGTTTGACCGATTTTACTGGTTTTCGAGTTTTAAACTCGATTTTACACGTTTTATGCTTTTTAACTCGTAAAATCGTATTTACGAGTCAAAACTCGTTTTTAACAACAATGCAAAACACTATTCCAGTTAATAATATTTTATAGGTGTGAGTACAACTATTTAACCACATTCTTTAGTGTTTTGTTATTATTAATGAACAACTAGAATAAACTTATTGGCAATGTATGGTGATTTGTTAAGTTGATTTTGTTTTTGGACAATGTTTCAACTCCTTTTATTAAAGAAAAAACTTAAGAATCAACTAACTTGATTATCAAATAAGAAGAAAAAAATCAACACAACAAATAGAATTAAAATATTTATTACTTGAACAATTAAAATATATGGGTTTGATATGAAATTTCACTATTTATATAAAGAATGAAGCTCTTGATTTTTTTAAAATTTAATTAATCACACTCTAACCTATTTGGATGGGACTAGTCTTGAAATTATGGCATATCTATAAAATTAAAAGATAAAAAACTGAAAATATAAGAGACGAAAATAATATATGCCTAATCCTAATTTTTTATATTTTTAATTTTGATACTAAATTTATTTTTGTTTTTTTTCAGTTCTTGGATGAGAGAGGGTGACTTACCATAAAATGACAGTAAAAAAAAAAAAATATCTAGTTGTTGTGATTACAACAACCAAAATGGTCAAGTTTGGTGTTAAAATATTCGATGGTGGTTTTTGGTCCTCATTTTATTAGAAAAAATTAATCAGACTTAATTTTTTTTTTTTTGTCTCAGTTTGATTTTTTGTTACTAAAAAGGTACAAATGGGTTGATTGAGGTTTGATGTGTGTTTCTTAGGTATTTGCATATGAAAAATTGGTTTAAAAATGGATTGATTGGTCAAAAAAATAAAAAAGGGTGGCATGCTACCTTTATAGTCGTTTTCCTTTTTCCTTTTTTTATATTCAAAAAACATTTACTAGATTCACCTATTTTTTAAATTTTGATTTGATTTTTAAATAATATTATAATTTGTTATTAAGATTTTAATATTTTTAATTATTATGTATTTGATATAAAAATAATAATACCAATAATAAATTTTGTTCATGAAAATTCAATTCAAATTGTTTTTTTTTTGTTTTTAAAATTTTTAAATATATTTTGATCATGATTTATCACAATTATTATTTTTTAGTTTTTAATCACTCATAAAATATGAACATATTATTTTGATTTTTTAACTTGTTTTAATAATCAAAAGATGTTTTTTAATAGAAATAATAATTTCAGTAAAAACTTTATATTCACTAAAATAAATAAGAAAATTTATCTTGAAATGTTTTTTAAAAACAATCATATTTTTTTTAATAATATTATCAAAGAATTTATTGAGACTTGGATATTTTTTTATTATATTAAAAAAAAATTATCCTCCAAGACATAATACAAGCATACAAATTAGTTTTAAAACTATACCGGAAGTAAAAATATATGTGACTAATCCTTTATGTATTCATTTTTTATTGTAGTCAAGTTTCAAAATCATGGTCATGTCTCAACTGAAGAGCTAAAGCTAGAAAGAAAATAGTAGTATTTAGGATCGGGGTATAATTGTAATGGAATAACGGAATATGGTATTATACGTAATTATATAAAATTACCAAGAAGGATTTATAATTTTAAGAATTGGGACCGTGTGTGTACTGTGTGCGTCACAAACCCCTTATAAAGTATAAACCCTTGTGGCTGTTAGAACCCTAAAAAAGATCCACAGTCTGTCTCTCCTCTTCCTCCCAAAAGGAGAGAAACTAACCAGTAAGTCGTCAAAAAGAGAAAGGGAAATAAAATAAAATAAAATAAAAGAATGAGTGAACAAGAAAGCAGCAGTGATGAAAGAATGAGCAGCGAAGAAGAAGAACAACAACAAAAGGAGGAGGGATTTTCATATTGGAATTTGAAAGATGTGGAAAGGGGTCAACTGCCACCACATATCCGAAAACAAGGAACTCGTGTTTATTGCAAACCTGATGCTCCTACTAATGTATTTCTAACTCACCCTTTTTATCCTTTCTTCTAAAGACTCAAGCTTTGGTAGAAATAATCATCGTTATAGGATAGGAGTTAGTTTGAGCTTAATACAGTTTGTTATAGCTTAATTTAGCTCACATGTTTGTATCTTGAAGTTTATGAAGTTTTTAACTACAGCCCAGTTGCTGGACTTTGTTGCTGCTATGTTTGGAGATGGGAAATTGATGGTTATTGCTTTTAATGAACATAGCACTATTTGCAGTGCGTTTATCTTGTTATCTCATTTGATTTGGAAAGGAAAAGAGGGAAAATTGGAATGGTTAAGTTTATTTTAATTGAGTTCTTCGGTTTTATTTGTCTCTTTAAGTGCTTATATTTTTTAGGATTTTGGTTTCTGCAGACTGAAACTTTGCAATATTCTGGTTCCTATGCGTCAATGGGAGTAGATAATAGTTTACGATTAGATTCTTTCCGTGAAAACTTCAGAATTAAGGTAATTGCACTGGATAAGGATAAAATGGAGTTTGATATGATTGGTATTGATGCAGCAGTTGCCAACGCTTTTCGGAGGATTCTCATATCTGAGGTGTGTACGCTATGCCTAGTTCTGGGGATTATATTCTTGTAGATAAACAGTGATGAAAGCTTGATTTTTAGTTAGTTATTCTGCTGTTCTTTTGTAATAATTGATATCCTCTTTTATAGATCATTTATCCTTTTCTGTTTTTGCACATTGGGGGATGATCAGCTGTCAAAGTTTCTTAAACTCTTGTCTGAACATGTTGGTGTGACGAAAATTGCAAATTTCTTCTAATCTGCATTTGCTCATATTTGTTGTTGATAGGTGCTTGCTTGCAGTGTTTAGTACCCCTAAAAAATTATAACTTTGGACAGACTCTTAGATTAGATGGTTCCTGGAAATGTGCTTGACTTATAAGCATATTAAAGCCATCCACGGACAAAATGGAACATTTAGTAATGTTTAAAACAGCACAGTTCTATCACGAGAAGCTCTCATTACATTCATGTCAATGGATAAAGTTATCCTCAGATTTGTTGTTGATAGGTGCTTGCTTGCAGTACTTGGTACCCCTAAAAAATTATAACTTTAGACAGACTCTTAGATTAGATGGTTCCTGGAAATGTGCTTGACTTATAAGGATATTAAAGCCATCCACGAACAAAATGGAACATTTAGTAATGTTTAAAACAGCACAGTTCCTTATATCATGAGAAGCTCTCCTTACATTCATGTCAATGGATAAAGTTATATCATGAGTAGTAGTGGATTGTGGAAAATAGTTTTCACCTTTTTCATTGTATTCTATTTTTGGTTTCACTAGTTGTTTCCCTGCTGAGAAATTTGAATTTCCTAACTGAAGGAATGGAGTTAACTCTCTCTCTCTCTCCCCATCTATCTTGTCTGAATTTTGATTTACGATATTGATAGTTTGTAAATTCATGTCTTGTTCATTATCTCTTGTGTGTAAAGCTTGTCGATTGATGGAAATGATGGATTTTGGTTTTATTCTCTTTATGTAGGTTCCCACAATGGCTATTGAAAAAGTCTTCATTGCAAATAATACATCTGTGATCCAAGATGAAGTGCTTGCCCACAGATTGGGTCTCATTCCCATCAAGGTTGACCCTAGGCTGTTTGAATATCTTTCAGGTTTGACTCGTATTTCATTTACATGATAAATTTTTTTTATACAAAAGAGGGAAACAATTAACCTCTGCATTGTTTAGGAACTTAACGGACTCTCCTTTTTTCTCCTTTTCTTCTCACCTGAAGCAAATGATACACCAAATGAAAAGAACACTATTGTCCTCAAACTCCATGCTCGCTGCAATCGGGGCCAGCCTCGCTGTTCAGGTAAGTGGTACTTTGTTTATTTCAATTAAAGCCAGTGATTTTCTTACAATATTTTGTAGTGAATTGATTAATAATTAGTTGTCCTCTTTCCAATAGTTGGTAGCTTAACTTGATGATATAAAGCCAGTGATTACTTTGTATAATAGTTGGTACCATTATGGTCATTATAATGCAGTGTATTCTCAAGAATTGAAGTGGTTACCAAATGGAAGTGAGTTTGCTAAAGAATCTGAAAAACCTGATTCCAAACCAAGTACCTATACTTCATTTAGTTGCGGCCAAGACTCCCTGCCAGAATTTGCAGGCAATCCAATTTCCACGGTAGAAGATATTATACTTGCCAAACTGGGCCCTGGACAAGTAAGGTTTTTTCATGATTGGTTGGGTGGTGTTAATTTATCTTTTACATCTTCATGTAACATATTTGGAAAGGAAGTTGTCTAAACTTCAATGCTGAAAGCCCAAAGGGTATAAATTCTGGCAGATTGTGCTGAAAGAACAAAGTGATGTGTGATTGACGGATTGGATACATGCTATTGTGGTTTGTGGAATAAAGTATGATATTGAGCTTGGTAACTGTGGTATTTGTGATGCAGGAACTTTTTAATAATTTTCTTATCAGTTTTGGTTTTCTTATTTAATTTAGGATTTCTTGTGTTAGTTAGAGTTTTAGCTGTTATGTGATTAGTATGTGACATATAGTAAGAGGTTACTTTTCCTGCAATCATTAGTATTAGGGTTTTAACTAGCGCAAATAGGATGTTAGGATTATTTTTGTGGACATTTTGTTTTGCTATTTTATCAATCTATTCGGATTCTAGAGGTTTCTCAAGAACCCTAAACCCTATTATCTTGTTCTAGCTTCAATTTTCTTCTACTTTTAGCCATTATTCTGCTGTGATTTTTGTTTTCTACTGTTTTCCTCTCCCCACCCTACTTCTATTTGGCTATTGAACTTCCAAAGGCATAGCACAAAAGATTTTTAAAACCAAGAACTGCATTTCAACAATCCTATTAGACCAAGCATATGATCAGTGGGTGCTTCCTTTCTAGATTACATTTCCAGTAAGCATATCCAGACTTCTAAAGCGATTGAATAAACAGAAAGTAGTAGCATTCTAATCCAAATATAGTTTGAAAGTGGGAGGGGTTTGTTAGCGACTTATCTACGATACTAAGGATCCCAATAGGAGCATGCTTTAAAATGAGACTGGTTTCTTGGATGCTTGTGGTCTTTTGGGTTTGGTCTTCTTCAGCCATTTGTGGTTCATTCTTTGATTTCCTACAAATCCAAGATAACTTTAAAATTTTAATTGCTGGTGCATTCTGTTGATAGAAACATTTTCAAGCTACCAACCTAGGTTAAATATTTTCGGATTTGATGTTTTGCTGACAAAGACCAATTGATTTATGTAATATAAAGCTTTTCACATGACTATTGATGCACTTCCCTCTTTCTTTCCTTTTCCATTGGAATCCACATATGCTGGTGAGCACAACATATTTGAGTTTCTGGAAGTTTTTGCATATTGTTTCTTTTTCTATCAAAGGTCGTTCTTGCCTGTTACTGGATTGCAGGTGCAAATACTGAAATGTCTGATCATTTTACAGGAAATTGAACTAGAAGCTCATGCTGTTAAAGGAATGGGAAAAACACATGCAAAATGGTCTCCTGTGGGGACTGCTTGGTATCGGATGTTTCCTGAGGTGTGAAGATATCTTGTTCTCTGATTGTTTTTATCAATGCAACCTCCTCCCCCCTTTCCCCTTGCATATTATTGTAACATTTTGAACACTTCTTCCTTCCTTGTAGGTTGTATTACTGGAAAACATTAAAGGTGAGGATGCTGAAGAACTTATAAGGAAGTGTCCAAGTGGTGTATTTGATATTGAAGACACTGGCAATGGTAAAGTGATTTTGTCTTCTTTATCCTTTCTTTCTGGACAACTTTCTGTGCTGCATAGTTTCCATTAATTTTCTTAGAATATAAAATAACGCTTCCATCTCTGTTTTTGCTTTCTTGAGTATCCCTGATGAATGATTTGGTTGTTTGACAGCTAAGAAGAAGGCAATTGTAGCTGATTCACGAGCCTGCACTTTGTGTAGGGAATGCATAAGAGGGGATGAAGAGTGGGAGAAACGTGTGGCACTGCACCGTGTTAAGGATCATTTCATATGTAAGTGATGAGGTGTACATGCTTTTAGCAATCTAATTACCATTAAACTGTGAATATAAGTTTCTTGTGATTGTTTGAAGAATGTAGTGAGGGAAATTATAAGCAATATCAAAACAAAGTAAACTATTCTGATTGGGTTGATACCAATTAAATTTACTGCAAAATATTTTTTCTACAAGAATAGTTAGAGAACCTCAGGAGCTTTGCCTCGGTGGATTAATTGTTGCTTGAAGGTATAACGACATACATCACCTTCTGGTGGAAAATCAATATTCTATTACTTGAGTTCAGATTGCAGATCAAATATTTCTCGTTAAAGTTCAAGCTCAATTGGAAACAAGCTTAAGTCTCCAGCTCTTGTCCTTGCAGGACAACGGACTAAATATATTAGCTCTATCATAGTTTTATTGAAGATCCTGTACTTGTGATATTCAGAGAACTTTCTTTTAACTGAATTAGAACTCCAAAGAAGGAAACTGGTCAATTTTACAATAATTGTCCTGAAGATCCTGGCTTCCAGATTTGGAAAGATCCATAATGTCATGAGATGGTCATGGTTTTGAATTTAATAGACCAAATTTTATATGTTGCCAAACCGTTTTCAACTCACTGGTTTTTGATATAGTCCCCTGGATAGAGAGGTTTTTTATATATTGCAATCTATAGTAGCGAATATGTTTTGAATTGATCACTTTAGCTAAATAAAATATTTTGAACTTCCAGTGCTAAGCCTATAAATAATTCTGCAACCAAGAGCCTGAAAGGCTGCTTGAGCGTTATGCTGTCTAAGCAGCTCAGGAGAAAAAGTTGTGCATGTTATTTCCTACTATCCATTTACTGGAGTTCTGTTACCGTGGTTCATGATACATAAGTTCGTCTGTGACCAATTTTGAGTAGAGTTTCTGTTGTCAATTTCTTGTACAAGGCAGATGAAATTGTCCCTCTTGTTTATCAGTATTTATTTTTAACCTTCATTGTAGGTGGATAAAATTGCTTGAATTTGAAATTTATTAATTTTGAGAAGATCTGTACTAATTTTGCTTGCTCTTTCCCACTAGTTACTATTGAATCAACTGGAGCATTACCTCCTGAAGTTCTCTTTACTGAAGCTGTGAAGATCTTGGAAGCCAAGTGTGAACGTGTAATTACCGAGCTCTCTTGAGGCCTTCTTCTCGTTTCCATTTTTTCTGGAGTAGATGCTGATGAAGAGGTGTTATTTAATGTTGTTTACCAAGCTTGATTACTCTCTCTCTCTCTCTCTCAATTTTGGAATTCGAAACGTTTGCAAAGCCTTTTACGTAAAAGCCTCAGTTTCTGCATAGAAGCTTTGTTACTGATAACACATGATTATGCAGTGTTAATGTTGAATAACTGAACTCTTTCAAGGCCAAGCTTAATTGAATTCCGTGGCCGAGTTTCGATGTATAGCTGGGATTTTACTTGAATGCATCCTATTTACTTGAAGCAGCTTCTTGGTGCCTAATCATAACAGGTTTAAGACGGAAAAACTATACAGCTCCATCAACAGTTTCATAATTATTTTTGGTCATTAATTTATGTTATGGAGTACAAAATTCCATTTATGAAATGAAAATAACACCATTAATTACTGTTATAATAACGCATTTTAGATCCCTTGATTTTTGAACATGGAAAGAGAGAACAAAACAAAAAAAAAACATTTAGTGGGTGAAATGATACGAAGGAAGGAACGGGGGATTAAAAAAAAAAAGGAGAAAAAAGAGATGAGCAAAGAAAAAAGAAAAATACGAAAGTTGATGTGATCCAAACCATATTTTTATATATTGGGGAGTGTAATGTTTATATTTTAAAGTGATACAAATCATATTCATTTTATAAAAGTAATTATGAGAAAACAAGAAACTTTAAAAACAAGTTAAAGAATTGATAATGATAAAAGGATACATAAAAAAAACATGAGTTCATATGTAGTTTTAGTATTGTTACTACCAAAAAAGGATGAAACTTAAAGGATGTGTGTTGATTGTCAAGTCATCAACAATATTACGGTAAAGTATAGGCACTCAATTCGTAAACTTAATTATATGTTAGATGAATTGCTTGAGTTTTGTAATTTTTTTTAGATTGATTTGAAAATTGGATATCATCAACTAAGAATGAAAGAAGGAGATGAATAAAAAATTGTTTTTAAAACTAAATATGGTTTGTTTGAGTGGTTAGTTATACTTTTTGAACTTACTAATGCATCTGATACTTTCATGAGATTAATGAACCATGTTTTGTGTAATTTTAGAGGTAAGTGTTTTATGATTTACTTTGATGATATTTTAACTTATAATAAGAATTTAGACGAGCATGTTAAACATTTAAGGAATTGATTGGTTATTTTACGAAAACAATGTTTATATGCTAATATGAGAAGGTGTGACTTTTGCATGGAAAAGATTGTAATTCTTAAATATGTTGTTAGTGCAAAAGGTATTGAGATGAATAAAGAAAAGGTTAGGGTTATCTAAGAATGGTCTTCACCTAAGTCAATCATTGAGACAACAAGTTTTCACAGTTTGGCTAATTTTTAAAGGAGATTTGTTAAGGGTTTTAGTACTCAAGCCGCATCTTTAACTGAGATAGTTCACCTCAATGAGGTACCTAAGAGCATCATGTTTGAATATGATAAATTTTTAAGCTATTTCTGGAAGGTTTTGTTCGGGAAATTAGGAACAAAATTGTTATTTTTTACTACTTGTCATCCACAAATAGATGGTCAAACTGAAGTAGTTAATAAGACTTTAACTATCATTCAAAAGAATTTAGAAAATTAGGAAGATTGTCAATCATTTATTTAATTTGTTTATAATAGAAGTTAGGTCATTCTCACAGCTTTCTTAAACTGGAAACCTGATCTAGATAGTCAGGGTTAATTGAGCTATTGTGTGTACAAGCATCTTTTTCCTTTGCACTATTGAAATGAGTATTCTACTACTGATTATTCTCATTTTGAAATTGTTTGACTTTAATCCTTTGGATTTCTTTTCTTTATCTATAGATGAAAAGGTTAGTCTTGATGACAATAGAAAAACACAAGTAGTAAAGGCTCTCCATGAGAATGTCAGGAGACAAATACAAAAAGAAAAAGAATGAACAATATGAATTCAAAGCTAATAAAAGGAGAAAGAAAGTTATTTTTTTTAACCAGATGATTGAGTTTGAGTGGATATGAAAATAAAAAGGTTTCCTAAACAAAAAAGATCTAAGTTGATACCGAAAAGAGATGGACCATTCCAAATTCTTGAAAGATTTAATGATAATACTTATAAAATGAATCTACTAGATGAGTATGGTGTTAATGCTACTTTTAATGCCTTTTTTTTATCGCTTTGTTTGGTATAAGTGATGATTCGAGGTCGAATCTTTTTTAGAAAAGAAGGGATGGTACGATCTAAACTACACCAAATGATCTATAAGAAGTTCCAGTTGGGCCAATTATAAGATCAAGGGCAAAAAAGCTCAAAGATACATTCAATGAGCATATTTAGAGTATTTAGACTAAGGTGAATTTCAAGGAGGCTACAACTTCAATAAGTGACGATCAGACCTTATTCAAATTAATTCATGCACAAGAGGGGCCTAATCCATCTATTTCATGAGCTGACTAATTTTGGCAGTTAGAGGCTTATTTTTTCTAATACACGGTCTTACTCTAACTAGTATAATTTTCGATCAAATTGTTGGAACATGCTAAAATTTCATCAGAGGTTTCCAAAGGTCTTATTCTATATTGGACTAAAATTTACATCGGGAAGGCCTTGCGATAAGGTCTAGAAGCTATTGTATATGAATTGTATTAGTTTTCTAGTTGATTTAGGATTCTTTTTTCTATTTTATTTAAACTCTTATTATTTTTATAGTATTGTTTAGGATGCTTTTACGTATTATAAATAGGATTATTTAACTTGTATTTGTGCTTATTTTGTTTTTACATACTTTGATTTCAATAATTATTATTGTGTGAGTGACATTTTGCTCAAACTTTTTTGGTTTTTCATTAAATTACTCTGACTTATCAAAGAATTGACTAAGGTTCATGATGTCTTTTATACTTCTCATTTGCGTCTCTTTATAGGCATTAAGTGAGGGTTCAATTATTTATAGTCTTTATGTCTTGGTATAAGTTATCGTTATGTAAAGCTCAATTTCAACCCTGATTTTAGCTTTCTTAGAAATAATTAATTTGACAGTGGGTTTCTAGATGTATATATCCACAAAGATTGCATCAAAAACCTTATTTAAAAACAACTATCTTATCTACAACCTCTTTTTCACTGAAATCCGGTATCACAACAACTGCCACCTTTCTTTTCTCCACATCACCACCATAAATAACCCCACCTCTTTTTATAACTTGATTTAAATGAACCAACAAACCAATTCACACTAGTACTCTAATAGTCAGTCACGTTGTTCATTTTTATACTCTTTCTCTAGCTAAACAAACCAACACCATGACCATAAATCTTCTCCCCATTATCATAACCCAATTTTTTTACCTTATTTTCAAAATGTTTTTTAAAAAATCCAAAATTAGTGAAAAAAAAACAACATAAGAATAAAAAATGCTTTTTTTGATGCATTTGCGTCATTTTTGTCATCTTCAATGTCTTTTCAAAAGAATCCAAAAATTAAAAAAAATATGTGTTAAACTATTAACACACTCATTTCAAAATCATTGATTAATTGTTTTTCATCAAATTAACATTGACATTGCCTTTCTAAAAAAAATCAAAATACAAAAGGTTAGAAAAATTTTAAAAAATAAAAAATAGGACAAAGGGATCAAAGCGCAAAGCAAGAAAATGGAGGGACCAAGATAAAACCAAGTTACTTGGTCACCAAATTTCTCGGGGACCAAGCAATTAGGAGGAAGAGATAAAATTACTTTCCCTATAAATAGTATAAAAAAATATCAAAAGAAGGAAGGAGTGTGAAAAACAAACCTAGAGAGGAACCATTAAAAAACTATACCAAAAAAAATAGAGAACTCTATCTCACACACACCAAAAAAAAACCTTGTACTTTTTTTTACAAGCCATCACCCTCACATAAGAAAAAAATACCTCACATAAGACACAAACCAATCTCTCCCTCATGCTCTCCCTTCATGTCAAAATCAAACACACACAAAAATCAAAAATCTTTATTTTGTCTCTTTCCTTAATTCATAGGCTGAATAAATAAATGGGCTAGCAAAAATTAATCTTTATGGTCCAAAGAATTATTTTATAACAAACCCAAAATAAAGTTCATAATAGGTTAGGAAAAAAAAAACTCAAACCAAAGGCCAGAATAGGTTAGCAAAAAGAAAATTCAAGCTCCGAAGCCTAATGTCTGATCTTTTAACCATGTTGAGCAAAGCCAAGTCAAGCGAGAGGGATAAATAAATGAGTTGGCAAAATAACTCTATATATACCAAAAAAATATTTTATAACAAACCTAAACTCAAGTCCAAAATAAGTTGCAAAAAGGAAACCTTAGCCCCGAGGCCTGAGCTTGTGACTATGCTTAAGCCAAAATATACTTTTCATAGGCTCAATTATAACTCTTCAACTTTCCACTATATAAATTATAGAACAAATATTGTATTTTTCTAATATGAGATAAAGGGTTTTAAATCTCACCTAAACATATTTTTGGAGATTAATTTCTTATTCATCCATATTTTATTTTTATCATGTTAATATTTCATTTTAAAAAAACTATCATTAGAGGATAATTTACCATGAAGTTTTAACCCTAAAAGTAAGTGGACTCCACTTTTAATTTGGCATCAAATAATCTCATTAACCATGTTTTAAAAATAAATTCTTAAAAATTTCCCACATGAAAAGAAATTTTCTTACTAGTATATAAAAACTCAAAGATTTGTATAGGGATAATTATTTGGTGCATCACTACATCAAGGTAGGTAGTTTTTAGTTTTGAGCCATTCTTGATAAAATACTATTGGATTTTCTCGGTTAAATAATGAATATGATGTCTTAAATTATTCAGCCTTTTATGTAAATCAAGATAATAGTACTTACATGGTTCTTTATCTAGAGATTTTCTTTAATTCTCTATGTTATGTTCATTTTGGCTCTGAATAACTTACAGATTCATGAGTATTTTAAAGAATTTAAACTTTTATAAACTCTAAGAAGACAACCATATTTTTCACTTATATAGGTGATCTTTCATTAATTATATTCTACTATACTCCACTTAGTATACAAAGTTATGAAAATCACTAAGAGCATAACTCACCATTTATCATACAGCAACTAACATCTTTTTCATCATAGGAATAAGTATAGAATAATAATTTTTTAGTGTTATTGAGAATATTAATGACCTAATTTTCCCTTTGAACCTAGATCTTAAGATCTCTAATCAATTAGGCAGGGTTACCATCATTATATCATTTCATCTTTAAAGGCTTTAAACCTATCTATCTTGAGAAATTATCCACGAGCTCTCTCAACAAACTTTTAATTAATGGATCTGTAATATTTTCATTTGACTTTACATAATCAATAAAAATTATTCCATTCGAGAGTAAGTGTTTAAGAACATTATACCTATGATGTATTTGTCTAGACTTATCATTATACATACTACCTTGATGAATATGAAATATCCTCTAAGATATTCCAAAGTCACTCGGTTTTCTCTCCGGCTTTATCACGAGCAATAAATTATTATTTTATTGTGGATCTTATGATACACATTTTCTTAAAATATTTTCATTATACAACTACTCAATTGAGAGTGAAGACATATCCACTAATGAATTTGAAATCCTTAATATTGGATATTCAATTCTTATCACTATACTCTTTTAATATCATTGGGTATCCAGTATAGTATCGCACATAGTCTAAGATTTATCTTAAATATTTGAGTATCATATTTATTGTTTTTTAATGATCAATATTTGGATTAATGATAAAACAACTTAGTTTACTAATTAAGTATGTGATATTTAGTTTTTTGCAGTTCATAACATACATCAAGCTTCCAATTATCATAGAATATTCTAGCTAGTTTATTCTCTTAACTTATTTTTAGACAGATGTACAACTATGTCCATTAGTATTTTGACAGTGCTATTGCTACCTTTAGAACATTTATCGAGAATTTTCTCAACATAATGAGATTGGAACAATACTTAACCATCAAATATCCTAGTAATTTTTACTCCTAGTATGACATCTACAACACACCAAAAAAATTTTATGTCAAACTTATTAGTTACATTTTCATAATAGACATGATCATATGATCATTGTTATCTAAAATTAGCATATCATCCATACAAAGAAATATAATGACATAAACTTTATCTTTGTTTTTTATATAAATATGTTTATCAACTTTGTTGATTTTAAACTCATTTAAAAACATAACTTTATTAAATTTTTCATACCATGGTTTATGTGCTTGTTGCAAATTATATAATGACTTGACAAACTTATAGATTTTTTTTGTTTTATCCTTTAACAACAAACCTCTCAAGTTTTCCATATAAACCTTTTTGTCAAGGTCACCAACTAAGAAAAAAAAAATTATATTCATTTGATGTATTTCAAGTTCGTCAATAGTTAAGATGGCTATTAATATTCATATGAAATTTATTTTTAACACTTCTTAATATGGATTGTTTAACAAGAAGTTTTTTTTTTTAATATTTGTCATTAGTTCCATCAACTTTCATCTTTCTTTTTAAGATCCAATTATATCCTAATGGTTTACATCCAGGTTAAAGACTTACTAGTTCTCATGAATGATTATTCATAGTGGATTTGATTTTAATATTGACTACCTTTTTCCAATAGAAAGCTTCATGATAAGACACTACCATAGAGTAGGTTCAAGATTTATTTTATAACAAGTATGTTAGAAAATCAAGACCAAGTCTTTTGGTTGTTTTTTCCATTTACTTATTATAGTCTTAACTTGAATTCAACATCTTCCGTTAATGATGACTACTTGAGATAAAATTAATCGGTCTCTTAAGTAAACAATTTTCTTGTGCTTTATTAAATGGAAACACATCTTTAAACAATGTAACATTCCTTGATTTTATTATAGTATTAAAATAAATGTTCTTAATATTTGATTTATATACAAGAAATTAATATACATTATGCATTACTTTTATAAGCATATATGATAAAAACACAATTCACAGTCTTAGATTCTATCTTGATAGTTTTAGGATTAGACACCGTCACTTTTACAAGACACCCCTACATTTTAAGATATTTATATAAAGATCTTCTACTTTTCTATAATTCTTATGGTGTATTTTCTAAATTTTATAGGATACTTTATTAAGAATATAATTGTCAATTAGAATTGTTTTCCCCTACAAGTTCCAAGGTGTTCTCAAACTTATCAATATAAAATTCATCATTTCTTTTAGTGTTTAGTTTTTATATTTTACAATGTTATATTTTACAAGAGAATTTTGTATGTTTTCAATGTGGAACATGAGATTTTGAGTTTTTTTTTTAAAAAAAATCAGTCATGATTTTTTAAGATTAATTTTTCATTCACTTACAATTTATTTTAATAATATTAATATTTCATGTTAAACAACTTTTGTTGAATAATTATTTCCAATAAAATTTTAAACCCTACTTTTAATTTTACCTGAAATATTCCCATTAATTATATTTTTTAAAACAAATTAATGAGTGATAATAGTACTTATAGCTACTCACGTAGAATTATGAAATGTTTGTTCGGCTATGGTGGTTGGGCTTAAGCCCTTGTCTTTGTATATTGTGTTAAGCATGACCGGGAGCCATAACAGGCTGGAAAAAAGAGTTTTTACAACTTAGAATATGATGTATTTGGGTTTTTAGGGGTGTATGAAAATATAATAGTGATTATTTTTAAAATATTTTTTATTTAGAAATATATTAAAATAAATTATTTATTTATTTTTAAAAAAATATTTTTGATATCAGCATGTTAAAATGATCCAAAAACATAAAAAAAAAAATTTAAACAGAACAAAATCAATTTTTTTAGAAACACTGTTTAGAACACAATTCATCCTAGAAATAAAAACAAGAAGTGGCTCCTTTTTTTTCTCCATGAAAAAAAAAATGATTAGTTAAACATTCATAATTTGCCTCTGTTTTACTTGAAGCATTAAGTTAAATTTATTTTATTTTTTAATTGAATTACATTAAAAAAAATTCTATTTATTTTTTTATAACAAAAAAAAGTGAAGTAACCATTACTTAAGTCAATTTGGATTGCTTAAAAGGACGAGAATGTTGATGCTATAATGACTTCAAGTCTTTGGTTACTTCTTTTTTTCTTTTTTATCCTTCGTAAAGTAAGTAAATTGTTTTTGTTCACGTAATTCAATTACAAAAGAAAATTAAAATTGACCAAGGATATGAGTGCTTAAGGTCGTAGAAGTAAAAACATAAATTTTAATTTAGGTAAAATGGTAAGCAAGTCGAATCAATCAACCAATCCATGGACCATGGGAACAAGAAAAAGGAAAGATTTGTGGTCATGAAAGTTAAATTATTATGATATTTTATGGAAGACAGAAGAACAGAAGAAGAACCCATCAATCCAAAGATAAAGAGGTATATTCTATGCTCATTCCTTTATGTTCAATTTGTTTAGTGGACTAGTAACATTTTATGATGTTATTTGACATTGGGTATCATGGTGAATTTTTCTTTGCCATGAACAATATACCCTACTTTGAGAGGTGAAAAAAAATCTTGCATTCTGTTGCAAAGAATATATATCATTAATTATCAACATTGTTTTTTTAGATCCCATTAATCTTTTTTCTACTAAAGTTACTTTCACCGAAAATAAAAAGAAGAAAAAGAAGAAAGAAAGTCTAGCATGACAATGTTAGGACAAACATTTACGCATATAGATAGTGTTGGCCTGTTATCGCGGTGAACTAAACAAAAAAAAAATGGAAAGAAAAGTTGTCATATAATATTATAGTCATTAGAACCCTAACTACTCTTTAGAATTTTAAAATAAGATACTCATTATGCGAAAAAGATATATTGTCATTCTAAAGCATCCTACCTGAAGTAGATTGTTTTGATACTTGTCCTTTATTTTTAATGGTCTATTATGTCTAATTTACCAGTAGTCTATCTACATGGGTTTACTGCGATAAGTTA
>Ga0307517_10005921_pt1 | contig 18245 bp, 29 predicted proteins | sample 23_EM_MG_FD_194515 | JGI IMG/M metagenome (GOLD analysis project Ga0307517, IMG submission 194515) | Populus trichocarpa ectomycorrhiza microbial communities from riparian zone in the Pacific Northwest, United States - 23_EM | ecosystem: Host-associated > Plants > Roots > Unclassified | place... | reverse complement strand
CAGTGGTGCTACAGGATAAGTCAGTAAAATCAGTGATCAACAAGTCAATATCCTCGCTTCAACCTCTCATTCTCCTCCCTCAGCAGCCTGTTCTCTTCCCTCAACTCTCTCAAATCCTTCCCGTACGTTTCCATAACTTCCTTCATTTCTTTTTTCCAGTTCCTCCCCATCCTAACCATATCCAAATGCATACCAACCAACTCTGTCCGCATATCTTCCTGATAATCATACATCACGTCTCGCATAATTTGGTGAAGCATATTATGAACATTCGCGATCGGTGGGGAGGCACCTCCGGTGTGTTGCATGTCTTCCAGCCCGCGGCGTAGGGGTGATGGTATGGGAGGCCATGGCCCGGAATATCGTCGCACTCCAGGTCGAGCTGGTGTGACTTGTAGGGCCGTTTCCTTCCGGGAAGCCGTACCGGAGGCCCTGTTATCGTCGTCCTTTTGGCAGTCGAGTTCTTCGATCTCCCCTTCATCTGCATCGCTGACACCGCCAAATCCAACCTGCCGCCGAGCAGGTTGTTTGGTAGTGATATCAATGTCCCAATCTTCGCCTTCGTCGTCCGTGGATTGTAGGCTGAACACTGGCCCTGGTGCATTACCCTTAAACGATGCGGCTGGGAGGTCCCGGACACGCAGTTCAGGTGAAGTTGAAGGGGTGGTAGACTTCCGTGAGGAGGAAGGAGTACTGGTGCGCAGCTTCGAAGACGAGGCTGCAGAAGCTGATAGCCGGTCGGATTGCCTCCCTGATGAGGGTGGCGAGGTAACAGAAGACAGCTTGGGTCTCCGGGATGTGGCCGTTGAGATGGAAGGTGCCGTAGAGAGCGGCCGATGAGAGGCAGCTTTAGTATCCGTCGCACTTGTGGAGACAAACCGTCTTGTGGGTTCAGCCGTTGACCGCATCTTGGGCAGAAGAGGGGACCTCGAGGTGGCCTTCGTCGTGGGCTTGACGGCCTTCTTGACCTCCTTCTGAGGTTCAGCTTCTAGATCCGCTAGAAAGGGGTCAGTGCCGATCTGCATAGTGAGCGAGTTGGGGCGTACCGGGTTTCTTCCGGGCCTTCAGAGCAATCGTAGCACTGGGTGGTTTTCGGGGTGGAGGCGAAAATACCTTTGGTTTGGGTGGAGCTGTTTTGCTCGAGGGTGCGTTCGATAGGGTGGATGCTGACCTCCGTATTACTGGTGGCGATTTGACACTTGGGCTATGGACAACCCCAGAGACAGTGCGCTTACGAATCGGGGTTAGCGCTGGTGAAACTTTGGATTTGGCGGACAAAGCGGAAATGGGAGATTTGGTAGAAACTGGCTGCGAAGGTTGTCGGCGTTGTGGGGTTGTCTTTTTGTTTTGGTCCTGTTGGGTCAGCGGTTTCCGCAGAGATTGTTTGGGTGGGGACTCGGAGGCGGGAGTTAATGACTTTGCCTTGACATGCCAATCAGATGGGGTTCCAGAGTCAAACGCGGCGAGCGACGAACCTGAACTAAAAGGCATTCGACACGACTGCCGATCTCACTAGCAGAGATAGACTTGGGTAGCTTGTCTAGTGACCGTAGGTCAACCACCAGGAGATCTCCGCCGTCGGTCCCAATGTACATAGCTGCGCCTTCGGGAGAGAAGACCAGTGAGGTGATGCGGGTCCTCACGTCTACCATCTTGAAAAGCCTATACCAAGGTCAGCACGGGCATGAATCCAGATGAGTAACAGCGCATACCCTTTCTCCTTCTCAAGATCGACAAGATGCACGGTGCCCCCCTCGCAAGCGACAGCAACAAGAGTCTTGCTATATGGACTGCATGCGAGCGAGACAACATCTCCGTTGGCACTGCCCCCAAGAGGAATGGTTTTGACGGGGCTGGAGGGTCTAGTTACGTCGTAGACGTAGAGTACTTGGCCAGACCCAACGATGAGTTTCGTCCGGAAATGCGGCGAAAACGTGCATAACGAAGGCTCTCCTGATGACTGAGGTAGCCCCCGCAAGGCCGTGTGGGAACCACTTTCGAGATTGTGGATGTACACCGTGGTCTGGGAAGTGGAAGCAAGGACAGTGCCATCGTTTGATATCGCAAGGGAGGTTACTGGAGACGTGTGGACATCAATCGTTCTGACGACAGTGTAGTCGCTAGAAGGTGGGGTGGTGTTCATGACGGCGATTCTGTTTGACAATCCACTGATGATGGTGCCGTTGTCCTTTACAACTATGCATGGCTGCAACTCCTCCTCATCTGAAGAAAATATAATGTCCTCGGTGGTGCCCCTATCATCGTACTTGCGTATCCCATCAGAGAATACGAGGAAAAGTGTCGAGTTATCGGAACTCCAAGTCCCCGCCACCGGCCTTGGGATTGAGATTTTCGGGTTTGAAGACAAAAAAGACGACATGCGTTTGAGAGATGCCGTCGCCGAAAGCAGCAGATGCTCTGTGGTCGCGACAGCGAGCGTCGTCATCGTCGGTGGGGGTTCGGTGTCGGAAAAGGTCTAATGGGAGGTCCGCGACAAGTTGAGTGTTCAACGCGTTGCGTCACGTGCTTTGCGGGAACCACGGCAAAGGCCATACCACAGAATCTGTCACCGACAGTCACCTGCCTCAAGCGTTACCTCCACCCTTCTTTAATGGCTGCTCTTGCTGCGTGAGTCCCCGACCACCGTTCCTGCAATTGTGCGGACTCTGAATGCTTCTGGCTAGGCTCCTTCCAATCCCGGCACACTCGGTCTCTGTAGAAGACGATGTCGACGAAACTCCCTCTCAGCCATCCCAGTCTTTAATCGCGCGAAATGTCATCCCACCATACGGGCAGCGGGGTGGGTGGAAGCCGTCAGCTCCGGATGATTTTGGTGCGTGGCATGCCGTTTATTGGATTTGAAGAGGCAACTAATTGGTGACCTTGAAGGCGATGGCGGTGCATATCCCGAATGTCATATTGCGCAATACCCGCTGGATCTCGGCCGAAAGAAGGTGGGAGTCCTTTGTTTGAGCAGACTTGTCAAACTCTATTAACAGTCCGCTGTAAGACTGCGGCAGGGAACACTCTCGCGCTCCAAGTCGACTCTGAAGGCAACGTTCGTTACGACGCGATTGCTCAACAAGGTCAACGAGATGGAAAAATAGTCCAGTCGCAGTTCAAAGACCTCGTTCCACTCGCGTACCGCAAAGACCTCACCGACTCGGGCAGGGCAATGGAGCGTCCTTCGGAAGAGGAGGTCACTGCGACGGCGGAGAAAACTAAGGCCGCTCTTGAAAAGATAACCAACGGGAAGATCAAGGCTGCGCAACCAAAGCACGTTCCGGACAGTCAGGGAAAGACAACGTTCATTCGGTACACTCCTGGTCAACAGGGCGGTGCGGATGGCTTGAAGCAGCGGATCATCAAAATGTCCGAGGTTGTGGAGGACCCTTTAGAGCCTCCCCGCTTCAAGCACAAAAAGGTTCCCCGTGGTCCTCCTAGCCCACCACCCCCCATTCTCCACAGCCCTCCTCGCAAAGCTACCGCTCAGGAACAGAAGGAATGGATGATTCCGCCATGCATTTCCAACTGGAAAAACAACAAGGGTTACACTATCCCTCTTGACAAGCGTCTTGCAGCCGACGGGCGCGGTCTTCAAGATGTCAGTCACTACTTCCACTTGTAATGTCCAAGCTAATCTTCTCTCCCCCCCCTTTCTAGATTCACATCAATGACAACTTCGCCAAGTTCTCAGAATCCCTGTACGTTGCTGACAGGCACGCTCGAGAGGAAGTCCGACAACGCGCTCTGATGCAACAGAAACTTGCGGAGAAGGAGAAAGCCCAGAAGGAAGAGAACCTCAGGATGTTGGCCCAGCGTGCTCGGGAAGAACGCTCTGGAGTCGCTCCTTCAAAAACTTCTGCCGCGGCGACGGCGCAGAGTCGCGCTACTATGAAGTCCGGGCTTGCTGATTACGGAAGCGACAGTGGGTCAGAGCCCGAGGCCTCAGATCGGGAAGAGAGGAAAGGCGACGAGGAGGACGAGGAGGATGCCGCCGAGCTTCGTGACGAGATGAGGAGGGAGAAGAGGAGGGAACGCGAGCGTGAGATGAGGATGAGCAATATGGGAACGGAACAGCGGGCCAAGATGCTTGCTCGTCAGCAAAACCGTGACATTTCTGAAAAGGTCGCCCTGGGTTTGGCCAAACCAACGATGTCGAAGGAGTCGATGTTGGACTCCCGGCTGTTCAACCAGGAGAGCCTGTCGAGCAACTTCGCCGACGATGACGCCTACAACCTCTACGATCGCCCATTATTCCACGGTTCTTCCGCCGCCGCCGCCATCTATAAGGCCAGGGGTAACATCACCGAAGGGAACGACGAGTCTTATGGTGGTGGCACCGAGGAGGGTATCTCTCGGGCCTTGGATAACGACAGATTTGGCCTCGGACGAGCCCAGGTTGGGTTCGAGGGTGCCAACGAACAGGAGGTACGGGAGGGACCGGTGCAGTTCGAGAAGGATACCGGGGATGTGTTTGGTCTGGACAAATTCTTGGACGAGGCCAAGAGTGGAAGGAAGAGGGGCCTGGATACCGAAGTGTACGTTCTCTCGTTGACCATGATATCTCTTCCCGGACTGATTTCCTCGATTTCGTAGGGGTGGTTCACGGAAACGACAACAAATGGACAAGGCGTCGGAACGTGAGTCGTAGCGCGCAGTTTACATTAGTTTTTTTACATGTTTTCCGTATGTATCATCCTGTAGCCACTATGCTCCTAATATCCACGTCCCGTGATCATGAGCGTCCGAGCGCGCGACGCGTTGTTTCACAATTCCCACGCTTAAATCTCATTCTGGAAAACTGACTCTTCGCCAAAGCTCCCTATCCTGTTTCGGCTCGCTATGGCGGCAAACAATTCTATCAATTTCATTATCACTGGCAACGAGGACCCTCAGATGGACGGTCAGGATGATCCAGTCCAGGAGGAACGTCAGGAGGAAATGTATACCCATGTCTTCGAAGGTGGGTCGATTCCCTCAGTTTTGAGGGCCAAGAAACGCGAGCACATGACTGAGACTACGAACAGAGATGATGAGGACGGTGTTATCCAACGAAGGCCACTTATTCAACCAAGATGAACGATTGATCTTCAGTCGGTATGGGAAGTTATCTCGTGAGTCCCTCCTGCCTTCTCGTTGCCCGAAATTCATCCGACCCGATCGTAGCGGACGCCCGCCACATTCTCGTTCGCCTCTGTACGCGCAAGCCGGAGAAATGGTTCCGCCTCAAGGACCTCGACGGTTACCGGAAACGCTTTGGGGACAGGATTCCGGACATCATGGACGAACTCTGTCGGGATCTCGTCAAACCTATCGTGGAGGGCCCGGAGCCAGAACCGGAGGTCGAAATTATCGACCTAACCGGGGATGATGAACAAGGTGGTGCGGACAACTCGGATACTCCTGCGGTTCAGGCCGTGCCTAGTCCAGCCCTACCCCCTGCCCTGCAAGCCCCCCTATTACAAGACCAAACGACCAGTGGCGCCTCAACCGATGCTATGGCTACCGCTCCGGTTAAGACCGAAACCGTGGAAGTCGAGGTCAAAACTGAAGATATCTCGTTGTCCCCCGGAATTGTTCCATTCGAGCTTAGAGCTGCAGACCAAGGGAATGCCAATCCACCCAGCCCTTCCATCCCCAACAGCCTTTGCTCAGAGACTGCGCCGAAAGTTGAGGAACACTCTCAACCTGGCCCCTCCTGCTTACCTCCGCAACCCTGGGAATATGTTGTAGTGGCCCGGGATGAGGAACATGCATCAATTGAAGATCTGCTTAACTGCCTGACAGTTGAAGAGTTGCAGTCGCTCATAAAGTCACTCAAAGTTAAATGTGCCTTGAAGAAGGTTGTTCATCTCCAACAGTGAAATTATCTCCCTTGATCACTGACAATTACTTGAATATGCCAGAAGCATGAGATGATTAGGGCACTGTTGACTACATCATCTAACCAGTTGATGCTGTCATTCTTCATGTCAAAGGCATTGCAGAAGGGGAAAACAAGGGTATCCCTGCTCCCATGCCATGAGAGACAGGTTGGCAGACTCAGGGAGTTGACCATGGAGACGCTTGGTGGGTAATTTTCAAAATAATTCCATTGAGAGTTGCTGAATCTCCAGCAGTAAAATGCATTTGGATTGAGCCTTTGCTCAGGGAACTATTTCTTAGGATGCAACTGGTTTATTACCGATTGTATGTGTGTTCACACCCCACAATACTCATCATGCTAACTTCCATTGTAGGACACAATACACTACCCAGCTGTTGACAGCCTCTATCCTGGCCTATTCCAAGAAATGGAACTATGAGGACTACAAGGCCCATAGGACTGCTGACATTTGGACAAGTCGAGATGAGCTGATAGCCTATGAGAAGGCCCTTATGCTGGAGGCTGAGATTGACAATTTGATGAATGATAGAATGGGGAGGAAGGGTATGTCTGTCAAACCTGGTGCTGTTGGTGGTAATGTCCTTTGCCTTCATGTGTGAAACATGTGCTGAACCTTGAAGGACAGATGAAGATACAAAACTTGCTCATCACCACTCAGTTCAGCAGAAGTTTGAAACAATCTACCAGGCATGGAAGCAGTTGATCAAGGCACCATGGAAGGACAGAGGAGGTCTTGAGCGATTTGAATATGGTATGGTCTGAATGTGATCTTCCAGCCACCTACTAATACTCTGGTGGTAGGTTATGTCTGGACTCGCATTGTTTGCATGGCTCGTCATGCTCTCGGATCTCTGGGAGAGTATGAATATGAGATGGAAGTGATTGAGCATCTACTAACGCAAGTGCAGTGGAGACGGGGAAGGCGAGGGGCATGGCATGACCGACGGGTGCTCTTGCTAACTCGGTATCTCAAGGACCCCAAGAGGGCCAAGAACGCAGCGGAGGAGGGCCTCAGAGATCTGTTTACTCATTCAAGTGCGCCGTGGCCTTTACCATCCCCCAGTTCGTTGAGTTGAATTTCACCCCCAGTATTCCGCCCGAAGTTACAGGGTCGGCTGGCAAGGTTAGAAAAGCAACTCAAGATACCTCCCGAGGACTGCCATGTCCCCGAGCCCGGCCTTGCAGATACCCAGGAGGTTTTCGTCTTCGGAACTCGAATCCGTCATTCTGCTAGTGCATTGCATCTAGATAATATGATGCGACCAAAGAGCGCGATATCTTCGCACTTCCCCATTGTGAGAAGTGGCGGGGGAGACAGAACCCAAGTTCAGGTACGTCTCGATCATGCCGCTTGACATTCCGCAATCTCACCTCTGGACAGCAGGTCCAGCCGATAAAGAACACGGGTAAAAGTTGCTGGAAAGGAAGGGACGATGGAGAAGTGGTAACCGTGGAAGAGTTCTCCCTGCAGCACTACGAGGATGAGGGCTGGAAAGGGTTCGTTCCATGCTTGCCGTGGTTAGGCTCCACTCACGACATACATTATAGCTTGCATTCGGAAAGGAGTATCGTATACACCATTTTCGGACTACTGTTCTGGGATATAATCTTTACAACTATCCCAGGCGCGTTCGAAACGCCGTTCCAGGTCGCTCCGCTGGACATCGATACCGACACATTCTACCATAGCAGACGCGAACTCTTCGACAAGCGGTTGGCCGAAATCAAGCAAGGGAGGGCTCGGGAGATAATCAGAAACGTGGATTTGAAACACCGGGATAACCGGACCCTCTGCGTCGGCGTGAGATGGGATTTGGTCGAGAGGGAGGACCTGGAGAACATCGTAGAGGTAAGTGACAATGCGTGTTCGCTCCAATATTATCTATGCCTGACCCATTGGATGTGTAGTACTTCGGTGGCGATCAACTATGCGAGATCTCTCGAATCATCTCCGAGGGGTATCGTGCCCGAGGCAGTGGTCTCCCGGATCTGTTCCTCTGGCATGACGAGAAGAGAAGTTGCAAGTTCGTCGAAGTTAAAGGTCCAGGGGACAAACTCTCAGAGAATCAAAAGGTTGGTCGTACCTACGCCTTTGTCCTTGGTGCTATATTGAACACCCGTCGCGCGACAGACCTGGATTGACCTCATGGTTCGGAGCGGTATCTCCGTCGAAGTTTGCCATATTCTCGAGGAAGGCACAGAACCACCGAAGAGGGCTCTGAAGAAGGAACCCAAAGCAGGGAAGGAGAAGGCGACGCCGAAACCTAGAGTTAAGAAGGGCAAGAAACGGAAGCGCGATCCTTACTCAGACACAGAGGAAGAAGAATGGGTGGAGCAATCCAGTCCGGAGAGCTCTCAAGATGCTTGGGGCCGAAGACCTCGCAAGGGATCCAAGAAACGCCAGGATCCCGAACCTGAACAACCCACAGCTGCTCGTTATTCATCGCCAGAGTTGTAATGTGCTGGATACCCTGATTACCTCCCTTATGTTCGGTAGCTTAGGCCTTCAGTACTTCATTTGCCGCCTAAATTATTCATGGACGGGAATGTATTAATCGGAGCAAGGTTGTTGTGAAGAATAACTAGAAAATACATGGAGAGAGATAGAGAGAGAGTACGATAATACCCTACATGTATACACACTAAATATGCACCGACAAAACGAAGAACGAGAGCAAAGGTCATTTACAAAGCTCAAAGCGGGATGGCATCACTTTATGGGGATCGTGAACTGGATTCGAGGAAACGAACGCACAAACAAGGAGAATATGGACGACACGAACGAAAGGAGGGACGAAATCACCGTCCGTCCTCGCCCTCCGTTGACGCGGTGCGAGGCCTCCGCTTCTTGAGGGACTTTCGTAGGCTGGCGAACGATATTTTTTGTTTTGCGACGGCCCCCAACCCGTGATGTAAGCTCGTCTGGCTGGGTCTGGGTGCAGACAAGTTACTCTGCAACCGACGAATAGCCGGCCCGCCCTCTTCAACCGCGAAATCAAATCCGCGATGCGTCGACCGGAGGCCGGTCGACATGTCGGTTCGGCTGGCGGTTCTTAACGGCGGGGCCCCTTGTCGCTCGCCCTCAAACGTAGATCTCCTCGAAGGGGTGGCAGACCCCAACACCGACGAAACACCTGACCTCGCAGGGGGCTTGAGGTGACGGAGGTGACCACCCATGTGAGCATCCTTCGCAAAGTCCCGGTTGGGGTCAGCCTTCTTCGCCCATCGCATAATGTCAAAGTCGTCGGGCTTGAAGATGAACTTGTATGACTTGTACAAGTAGCGGGGTGCTATCGCGAGCGAGAACGTAAGGAGGATACAGAACCAGAAGTATGCAGAGGGCCATAGGAAGTGGTTATTCCCGAACACGGGAGTGTTGAACCACCCAGGGGAAACGCTGTTATAAACGGCCTTGAAGCAGGTATGAGCTACGTTTATTGCAGGCTATCTCTGGACGTTTGCTCACAATATAGCACCAAAGAAGGACATTGCCGAGGGCCACGGCAAAGAACACCCAACCAGTCCAAACATTGGTGTTCAGCCCGTTGAACATATTGACCGTCAGGACAGCGGAAAAGACCATGACGGTGGAAAACTCGTATTGGTAGATGCTGTAGCCATCCGATCGGGAGGTGGGTACCTTGTAAGTGTACAGGATGAGGAAGTAAATGAGTGCCGACTGTGAACGCGATCAGCATCTACAAAGTTGGCAAAGGATGGACCTTGGAGCGTACCTGCATAACACCGTCCAGCATATAAGCAAGGAAAAGCTTCATGTTGAACCAATATCCCTCGCGTCCATATCGGTACAGCTCAGGCAGTGCCATCAGAATGTCGTCATCTGGAGATTAATATGAGTTTCAACGCAGCTACAATAGCGCAAAAGCCACACACCAACGATGCGGTCGAACAAACCAATGGCGATGGCTGGCGCGATCGTCCAGAACGAGTTCCACCACAGGAGGAAGGTATACTCGAAAACGCTAACCACCAGTGTAAGTACAATAGGAACTGATGATGGGACTTATAATCGTACTATTGCGAACTCCAGCCACAGTAGATTTGGAACCACCAAAGTACGCCGATACACACGATGTTCTTGTAGAAGAAATTGACAATCCTGAGGGAAAAAGAGGTGAGAGAGATACGCATGCGCAAATACATCAAACTCACATGTTTCCGTTTCTCGAGTACGACCAGTGTCCGTGGACCAACAGCAACCTCTTGAGGAACCGGAACTGCGCGATCGCATAATCTGAGGAGTTGACAGCCTGAAGACCCTCTTCACCCGAGATACCAACGCCGACATCGGCAGCCTACCGAGCCGCAACAATGAGCGATGACGCCTAACTGGAACGAAGTATCCACCGTACCTGAATCATGCTAACGTCGTTAGCACCATCTCCGATAGCGAGAGTCATCACACCCAAGCCATCCTTGACGAGTCTCACGATCAAAGCCTTCTGCAATGGTGATACTCGGCAGCAAATAACACCTTCGCATTGTGTGGCGAGTGCCAAGAGAAGGTCACTATGAGCTTCATCGGAGAACGCCTGATGATATGCGGCCATCACATCAATCCTCTCTCCGGTCAGTGGAGATAGAAGCACTTACATGAGTCAAAGCAAGGCCGTCGATGACAAGCACGAACCCTCCCGGTCGGTCACCGTTATCAGATCCGACGATGGATGTAACACCGGTATTGACCCTCTTCAAGGGATAATGATCATCCGGTCCGGCAGGGTTCTGTGTATCTGCATCCTGGGTAATGCCCTGGACTTCAGCTTCCTCAGGGAAGAACTCTTGCATAGCGTTCATCAGCTGATTCCAAACGGGGCGAGACCCGCCGCCACGGACGATGATCATGTTGGATTCCTTGTTGATCAAATTGGTGCTATGTCCGATAGCTGTTTGTTCGGAGATGACGGTTTGCGACGGGGGTTATGTGGCGGATAATGAAATTCCGGGTTTGAAATAGAGGAATGAGATCAGCCCTCCCGGATCAGACGTCAGGGGATCTTAGACTTACCGATAGCCGTCTCGAGCCTGTCTCCGGTGGCTACCCAAACCTTAATCCCGGCTGCTTTGAGGTCAGCAATCGTCTCTGGGACACCATCCTGAAGCCGATCTTCGATTGCAGTTGCACCGAGCAACCGGAGGTCACGTTCGATCTCGCCAGATGCAGCAGCAATCTTTTCTTCGCGATCTTCCAACGAGACGATGGCCTCGTTGTATCGCACGCTCCATTCATCGTACTCGTCCTCTGTAGGAGAGGATTAGGAAATCAATCCGAGTCACTGTTAGAAAATCGCCTACGGGGAATAACCTTGTACGCCAGTGTGAGTGTCCTCAAACCCTCGTTTGCAAACGAATCCAAGTGTTCGTCTGTTGTCTTCTTGACGTCGTCTGCTCCGGGTTTGAGCCTCTCATAGATGACGTTATCCGCGCCCTTAGTGAGAAGGAAGAGCCTGTCGTCGACATCGTCCAACTTCTTGACGATCACGCTCATCCGTTTGCGGGTGCTGGTAAACTCGAGGATGTTGACAAGTTGGTAGTGTTCGAGATTATCGGAGAAGGGGGTTTGAAGGTGGAGGACATCACGATCGCGACCACGGAAGACGTACCCGGCCGCGGCCGCGGCATGAACAAGAGCTTCCTCATCAGGTGATTGCGCCTTGTATACAAGGGCACCGGTTTCCGAGTCGACCGTGCTGAGAACCGTGTGGCATAGAGAAAGAACCGTGAAGAATCCATTCAAGGAACGAGCCTGACTTTCTTGGTCGGGTCCAGCGTTCACAGCGGACTCAATGTCGTCGAGCAAATCCTGATCATGGAACCGCGTCTCCGGACCGAGCTTCGGTTTCTCCGCTTGAAGTAGCGACGGGCTCGACCTAGTCTCAGCCCGCTGGTCTTGAACGGCAGTCACGGCAGAGTCATGGGACCCGGTGTTTCGAGGAGTTTCATCGACTATAGCCATCTCCGTCCCCCCCGCCTTCTCCATCTCTGCTTCTGGGTTCGGCGCTGCCTCGACCGGAGAATCACCATGGTATGCCTTGCCTCCGATCGAGCACTTCCTGAACACCATGATGTTCTGAGCTCACACAAACCCCAAAGTCAATGCGGAATTCACAGATCAGGTGGATCGCACGCACCTGAGTCAAAGTCCCGGTCTTATCCGAGAAGATGTATTCGATTTGGCCCAGATCATCTGATAGATTCCAACTGCGTGCGAGGGTCGGCTGACCCGTCTTCTCATACCAGATAGCTTTGTCGAAATAGATAAAGGCGGCCTGGGCGGTCCTCACGAACTCGATAGAGATATATAACGAGATAGGGACGATGTTCTGGAAGATAATGAGAGCAAAGACGAAAGTGATGAGGCCGTTAATGCGAGGGTTATCATCGGATTGGTTGTTCCCGTATAGCCACGGGGCACCAAGTGGGGAGTAGTATTTCTCCAGCGACGAATCCGCAACCGCGCATACAACAGCCATGATAGCCAACAGGATCAAGTTAAGGAAACTATGGCGAAGCATCAGGATCATGTGCACCCAGTTGCTACGAAAACGACTTACACTTGGGGGTTCATTTGACGCTCCACCCTCGACCGTTTGCTGGGGGTGCCGCCGGAGTTGAGCACGATCTTGGTGTCCTCGCCGGTGTAGATCACAAGTCCGATTACCCATTTAGTGTGTCTGAGCATAGTTCCGCGCAGCAACGTCTGACCAAGGTCGATCGGGTGTTTGTCGTCAGGCATGATAACTGTGGCCGTGAGCCTATACATGTTGTTATCGGGTCGCTCGCAGTCGACGTGGAAGGAGTTCTTGGGATCCGCGCACTCTTTCGCGTTGCGGAGATGTGTCAATTCCGGACAAGCACTTCGAGATTTGAGGTTTGTCTCTCCATCCAAGTTTTTCGTCTCCACGAAAGCCACGTTTTCTTCCTCGGAGGTTGCACAGATGATTATGTCTGCGGGGATCGGTTCGTCGTCGTAAATTTTGACGAAATCTCCAACCTTGACGTCTTCCCATCGAGCCTTGCGCCAAAAAGGGTGGCGCTCGTGACGCCTCTGGTGGAAAAAGTTGCGATGGTTGTGACCCTCTTCGTGACCCTCGACGCCGTCGGGTGGGTAGTCGTACTCGAATCCGTCGTCATAGGACTCCTCGGTGTTCTCCTGATCATTGATCGCGTCTGGGGAAGTTGTCGTTCGCTGCATTTCAAGATCCCCGGATTTCAATACCCGAGGCTTCTTCCTAAGTGAACGCGGAACAAGCCCCCGAACGAAAGTCTTGCTCTTCTTCCCTGTGAGATTGTTGTTGACGAAGTCTCCACCCTCCAATATCCGCACGACAGTGGAGTTTACCCTGCGGTCTGACTGGTGACGTTTGACATCTTCATAACCGTCCTTGGCCGCTGTAATACTTAGGACGAAGAGCAACGGTAAGATCACGAGACCGGGGGATACAGTGGAGAAAATAGAGAAGAATTGAAGGATAGCGATCGCTGCAAAGAAACTGAGAGGGATTAAACGTCAAGCACACGCATAAGTCGGGACACGAGATTCAGAGCGGGAATTCACGAACATGTTGGCTATTCGTCGAAACTGTTCCAACAAATTCCGAGGGAGGAAGGTGATGATGGTGTACTTGGAGGTGATGACCTGGTTCGTCTGATAAACGTGTTCCTTCTTGACCTTGCCCTTGTCATTCCTATAGTCTGCAGGGAGGTCCTGGTGGACGGCAACAGAGCGCGCAGGACCTGGGAAGTGCTTTCGAGAGAAGAGGACTTCAACGTTGAAGGCAGCTAATTTGTTGTACCAAGCAAAGGGGCCGCTTGATTCCTTCTTCCGTTGTGGAGCCATACGGCCGACAGATCGAGTGACGGCGGCAACGAGAAGGATGGCGACAACGACGGGGGCCGGAAGGGGGGGAGGGGGGGACAGGAGGGGGGCGGGCGCGAAGAATGGGAGGGGAGACTCTGAGTTAATGACGGAAGAACATGGGGGCGTCTGTGGCTGGCGGCGGAGTGAAGTGCAAAACGCAGTCAGCATTCATCATCATCCCACGTAATCCATGTTCGGTCAGCAAAGCATGACCGATCCACTTGTCAAAACAACGACTGTATCGTATTTCAGATTAAGAAAAGTATCCAAGGACAGGTTGCATTCAGGCCAAATATCAAACAGCTCAACGCGAAGGGAAAAGGATGGGCAAAATAACGAAAAGAGCGGAACGGGGAAGTGAGACCGAACGGACGGACAAAAGTGGGTAGTGGGTATGTTATTACTGATCCATCAATTCACACCGCCGTGTCGCTTCAGGGTCCAGGTCGCGGATTTGCCTGCGACTCCTTCAAAGCAAGGAGTTGCTTAGATCGGAATGCCTCGTAGTGGATTTGCGCCGTCGTTTCGATGAGGTCTTGCAAGTGTGTCCTAAAAAAGATTCACACGTCAGCCATTCCGGCCTCCACATGCCGAAGGAAACGCGTCCTTACCGGGTTAAGAAGTTACGCAGGTATACAAATTCGCAATGCTTCTCATCCTCCACATTGATGACTCCCCACCTGTTCTTTCGCCCGCGGACGCTTTTGCCATCAATCACAACCGTGCGCTCGGAGCCAACAACTGCGAAAGGGATCATCCCCTGTGACAAATCGCCTCAGTCACGTGTTATGACAAACGGTGTTTTCGCTTACCCTGATCTGGGCGTTGACCTGAATCTCCTCCTCGTCTGTCTCCTCGGTGTCGAAGGGGTACAAGCGAATGTTGTGGTGAATGAGTTCGGCGCGGATCTGCACGACAAATCGCGGTCAGCCCACGCTCCACACACCGGCATTCATTGCCCGAACGCGTCGGACATGTGAACGGGATGGGAGACCTCACCTTCTGCTTAAACGCGACCCTCTCTTCCATCGTCAAGCTGTCCGACTTTGCAATTATTGGCACCACGTTCACGACCTCGCTCAACTTCTTCAACACGACAATGTCGATCGCACGCAGCGAATGTCCAGATGGATTGATGAAGAACAGCGCACAGTGAATCCTGGTGTCCTGGATATGACGGTCTCGCATCGCCGTCAACTCTTTGCGGAGATACGCGCTGTGCTGGTCCTTGATATATTTAATAATAGGGTCCCAGCTGTTCAACGCCGGTTACCCAACACGGAACGGAAAACGTGTGATGTGTGAGCAACGAGGCTGGAAAAAGAATAGGGAACTGGGATCAAACTAACCAGTTGTCATTGTTGACTTGGTCGCCGTATCCCGGGGTGTCAACGATGTTCAACCTCAGCCTCACACCGTTTTCCACGATAACTGCGGGAATGAATCAAACGACCACGAAACGCCCCATCAGTAACTGACAATCATTCGCGAACCGCCTCGCCGGCTCGACCGAGCTCGAGCGGCGATGCACAGTTGAAAGGTTACTTACCATGGGAAACGGGATGAATTTCCGTTGTCTGCCGGACCTCTTCGTCCGCAGCGAACCGACCTTTCGATTCAACCAAGTGCGACGCGAAGAGCGTGTTGATCAACGTCGACTTTCCCAAACCAGTTTGACCTGTGCAACCCGACAGCGCGACGGTCAGAAACAGTTCAATATCTAGCACAGCAAGCATTAACGGCGCTCGGAAGAAACACGCACCGACGACAATGACGTTGAACTGGAAACCTCTTTTCAAGAGCTTATGCTCAATCTGACGCGTGATGGTCTCGAAACCGACATAGGAGTTGGCGCGAATCTCTTCAGACTGTGCTTGAGCCATTTTTTACGGTGGAGGATTCAGCGAAATATGGGAAGGAAACGAATGGACGTGGGACGTGGGACGGTCGACAAATGGCGACAGAGACGGACAACACGCAGCGAAATGCGAGCGAGGGAACTGCCCTCAAAACGCTGGCAGCGTTACATCGGTAAGGCCTTGTCACGGTAACGGTGTCCGTAAAAGGAAATACCCGGCCTTCTCACATTAATCTGATTGGGTGATATTTCCACCCTTCCCTTGCCACAGAACAGAGGGAACGGACAAAATCTACGGCGACCACAGGCGATGTATGTCCGGAGAGCGCATAAAAGGGCAAACCACTACTTCTGATTCGAGTCAAAGAACTTCATCGACCTGTTGTGTCGCTTTCGAGAGCGGATGGTCGCCCAAGGTCAATCGCACGAGGGGCATGGACCTCCCAAAACAACGTACACCCACACTATTCTGTGCCAAAAAATAGACCAAACTCATAGGGGGTACAGGACATAATATATTGCGGTCATCCTGGTCACATTCTAGCGATGGCCGTCCTTCAAGCTACGCGTTTGCTCTGGTTGGTGTGTGACCGAGAGTCCCAGCCGCAAAAAACCATACCGCCGTAACTGAGGTCGCGGAGTTCTGTCACACCTCACGATTTTCGAGCAGGAATCAAGCTTGTATTCTTATTTGCGTACAACCCCCCGATGGTTTCTAAACGTCAACAGCCTCTAGGCAATCCCAAACACCAGGTATCCAGAGCCCAAGGGTCCAGTTACAGCGAAGTTCCAAGCCTGCGTGGAGAAGGACGCAAATTTATCGTAAGCTTACTCTGTCCCAGAATAACGAACGACGAGATTTAAAAAGGAGGGATGCAAAACAAAGGTCGACTGCGATGAACGAAGGCAGGAAGGAATGGTGGTTATTTGTGAAGGAACGGAACGCAGAACGCTGCAAGGATTGCGAGGGCGGCGAATCCCAGAGCCAGGTATGGTCGCGGGGTGGGAGCTGGAGCAACCTCAACGGGACGGTGTGTTTTACCGGACGGGGGAAATGTGGTAGGACGTGTGGACAAGATCAATTGTACATACCCTATTGACTTCAACCCTTGGACACTAAACACGGACTCAGAATCCCGATTCCTTTGCGCATAACAAAAGACCGAAACTCACTAGTATCCCTCCAGGTTCCTCTTGATCTCATCTTCCTTGCCCAATGGAACACCTTTCAGAGTGAATTTCACGGTGGTGGATTCCGATGATTGATCAAGGCTCGTGGTGAGAGTGGCTTCGTGACCTGACGGCCAACCCGGGGATTGTAGCGACCACGTCTGTACGACCTGTTTCGGCGCATCTAATGAAACGTATTTGCCCTTGACACCTCCCCCGAACAATGAGTACCCAGATCCAGGAGTAGGGTTAGACTGCAAAAATGCGTCAATGCGACCCGCATTTGTGCGTAGAAAATTAGGCTTACCTGGGCAGGAGCTCGAGTCCAAGCTGGAATCCGTTTCTCGTCCGTGAAAAGGCTGAACAAATCATCAGCTGCAGCCATAAACGTAGCTTCTACCTCCACCGTCGACGTGTTCACGGTCGTCGTCTTCGGAGGCGGGCTCTTCACCACAGGTTTGGGTGCAGGCGCGGTGGTCGTGGCGGCAGAAGCCGCGTTTGTAGACTGCACTGGAGTGCCAGTGCGACTGGGCTCCGCACTCACGGTAAGATCCTTCGCGTGCGTCTCGATGATCGCGGCCGGGAACTCCGCAAACTTGACTTCGAGTGCAACGGGCAACCTCTTCTTCGCAAGTTGGTAGAGGGTATCGACGGGTTTGGATGATGCCGTCGAAAGCGTCCAGTTGTACTTTGTAATGAATCGCATCATGAGGGGTGTGGTTTGAGGCATAACCGGGCGAACGGGGAATCTTACCACGTATTGAGAGATCCCATCGAGCGTGACTTCGTGCGAGACTTCCGGGATGAACAACTCGCCGTTCACTTCCGTCCCGTCAGAGGCTTTACCAGACCACTTGAGCTCAATTTTGACATCGTAGATCGTGATCAATCTGTCCAAGAACAAAACCAGAGGCAAAAACAAAAATTAGCCACGTTACGAGTAAATGCGGAGCACTCTTGAGGGCGAAAGGTACACGAGATGGTGCGACGACATACTTGGACTTGCGCTGACCGAGCTCGACGTCCCCATCGACCTCCGTCACTTCAGTGATCTGGATAGATTCATCGCCATCGCCGGTAATCTTTATCGCCGCGAGCTCGCGTTGGAACCACTGCTTGGCCCAGGGCCCGATGTTCTTGTTTTTCCAATGCCAGTTGGCGGTAGTGTGGGACATGGGTTGGATGACAGACATGGCTGCGGGTGGGTTGTTGAGAGGGGTTACGAGGTGTCAATATGAGTGTATGGTGGCTGGGGAAACGCCAGAGGATTGGCGGGGTCTAAATAGCCCGCAAGATGATGACCAGCACAGAACGTGGTCGAAAGTTCTCGTATTGTGATCTGGGCGTTAAAAGTTCGCGGGGGCGGCTGCATTCCTGGTTTTCAACTCCGACCGGAGATTCCCTCATCGACCTGAAACTCGACATTGGAGCCCGCAAGGTCTCAC
>Ga0307517_10005920_pt1 | contig 18246 bp, 11 predicted proteins | sample 23_EM_MG_FD_194515 | JGI IMG/M metagenome (GOLD analysis project Ga0307517, IMG submission 194515) | Populus trichocarpa ectomycorrhiza microbial communities from riparian zone in the Pacific Northwest, United States - 23_EM | ecosystem: Host-associated > Plants > Roots > Unclassified | place... | reverse complement strand
AATTTGCTGAAGACATTGGCCTGCAGCTCTTTTTTGATCCCGATGCCGCAGTCCTTTACTACCACGACCACATTGTTATCCGGGCGAACGGACACTTCGATGAGGATCTCCTTATGATCGGGGGAGTATTTGACCGCATTGGTCAGGTAGTTGACGATGACCTGCTCGATCCTGGTCTCGTCCCCGAAAAGCTGGATATTGGCCTCTCCTTTCCGCAGGATATGGTAATCCGGGTAGGTCTGCCGGATCATTTCCGTGGCGTTGGCGACCATATTGCCGAAGTGGAAGTTCTTCTTATTGAATTTCAGTTTGCCGCTTTCGATCTTGGAAAGGTCCAGGAGGTCTACGATCAGGAGGTCCAGCTTGCGCACCTGGACGAGGGTACGTTCCACATACATCTTCGTCGGGTCTTCCTGGTCGATGCTGCGGTCCAGCAGCTGCACATAGGCTTTGATCGTCGTCAGGGGGGTCTTCAGCTCGTGGCTGGCGATGCTGATGAATTCGTCCTTCATTTTTACGGCTTCCTTGAGCTCTATCTCCACCTTCTTCCGGAATTCGATCTCCGAGCGGAGGTTGGCGTGTATATTATTCAGCTCCCTGTTCTGTTCATAGAGACGGATAAAGGTCTTCACCTTCAGCAGCAATACATCCGGGTCGATGGGCTTGGTGACATAATCGATGCCGCCGGAGCTGTACCCTTTTGCTATGAATTTTTTATCCGTGCTGACGGCGGACAGGAAGATAATGGGTATATCCTTCGCCTTGCTGTAACCGCTGATGGCCTCGGCCACTTCGAAGCCGTCCATGCCGGGCATCTGCACGTCGAGGATGATCAGCGCATAGGAGTTGCGCAGGATCTTCTTCAAGGCCTCTTCACCACTTAAAGCCGCATCGGTCGGAAAGGAATTTAATTCCAGGATGGTCTTTAACGAAAAAATGTTCTCCGGCTTGTCGTCGACGATCAATATCATTAGGTCTAAATTAAATAAAGGCTTTAGTGGAACACGGTAAGATGGACAAATATAAGAGATTATATATCCTTTGGGGGCATGACAAGTGTGGAAGTATTTCTACAATTTTTCGCCAGAATCGATCTTACCCCTGTGCCAGAGGGTGCCGGAGGGGGTAAATTTCTTTGGATTAATAATTGAACTGGGATAAGGTATGCAGCCATCCCTGAACCCATACCAGAAAACCAGGATCAAGATCACCCAGAAAAAGAGTGAGTTCCAGAAATTCTTTTACGAAGCGGGCGATATGGTGGTGTTCACCGGCCGTTTCTTCCGCACGGTCTTCAAGCCCCCTTTTGAGTGGAAGGAGGTGCTCTATCAATGTTACCTGGTCGGCTATAAATCCACTTTTCTCATCGGGTTGACGGGTTTTATCATGGGAATGGTGCTCACCATCCAGACCCGGCCTTCCATGGCCTCTTTCGGGGCCATCTCCATGATCCCGGGCATGATATCGGTATCCGTAGTGCGGGAGATAGGGCCTGTCATTACCGCTATTATCTGTGCCGGCAATATAGGATCGAGGATGGGCGCCGAGCTGGGCTCCATGAAAGTGACGGAGCAGATCGACGCCATGGAAGTATCGGCCATCAACCCTTATCGTTATCTCGTGGTGACCCGGGTGCTGGCCACTACCCTGATGATCCCCCTTTTGAGTGTGTTCGCCGACGCCATCGCCCTGACGGGTGGTTTTGTCGCTATGAATATCCATGACGCCATGGGTTTCCGCCGATTTTTTTCGGTGGCCCTGGCCCACCTGGAATTCATCGACGTATTCCCGGCGATCATCAAGACCTTTTTCTTCGGATTCACGGTGGGGATCATCGGCTGCTATAAAGGGTATCATGTGCGGGGAGGAACGGAAAGCGTGGGAAAAGCGGCTAATTCGGCCGTGATCTCCGCATCCCTGGGCGTATTTGTCATCGATATGCTGGCAGCGCAGCTAACGGACCTATTCAATTGATCGTATGAAACAGAACAGCCATTATATGGAGGATGAAGAGCGGGACCCTGCCAGCGCTCCCAGGGATGAATCCCTGGAAGAGCAGGACCCTGTCACCGATGGATGGCCGGAAGAAAAAGGGGTGAGTGGTGAGTGGTCAGTGGTGAGTAGTGAGGGAGATCCCGGGGACCGGCCGGTGGTCATCATAAAAGGACTTAAAAAGGCCTTTAAGGACCATGAAGTACTACGGGGCGTCGACCTGCATGTGAACAAGGGAGAGAACCTGGTGATCCTCGGCAAGTCGGGCTCGGGCAAATCCGTATTGATCAAGTGCCTGGTAGGATTGCAGAAGGCGGATGAAGGAGAGATAGAAGTGTTGGGCAAGAGTATCTCCTCGGGACTGAGCTATGGCGAGCTGAACGAGATACGGCTGCGGACCGGCTTCCTTTTTCAGAATGCCGCGCTGTATGACTCCATGTCCGTCCGGGAGAACCTGGCTTTTCCCCTGCGCCAGCATAAAAAAGACATGACGAAGGAGAAAAGGGAACAGCTGATCGCAGAGACCCTGGACAATGTCGGCCTGGCGGAAAGCATCGACCAGATGCCGGCCAAGCTATCGGGCGGGCAGAGCAAGCGCATCGGCCTGGCCAGGACGCTGATCCTGCACCCGGAGATCATGTTATATGACGAACCCACCACGGGGCTGGATACCGGCACTTCCCGCGAGATCAGCGAACTGATGATCAGCGTAAAAGAGAAATACAAGACCTCTTCCATTACGATCACCCATGACATGCTCTGCGCGCGGATGACGGCGGACCGCATCATCATGCTAAAAGAAGGGGTCGTCGTGGCGGAGGGCAGCTATGAATCGCTGGAGAAGTCGGACGACGAATGGATCAAATCATTTTTTTTCTAAAAAACGAAACGTTATGCCAAAAGAAAGCAATTATAAATGGAAATTAGGGATGTTCACCGTCCTGGCCCTTGTGATCGCCGTGAGCGCGATCTATTATGTGGGCAAGCAGAAGAACAAGTTCGGTTCGGTGGTGCATATCAGCGCCCTGTTCAATTCCGTCAGCGGCCTGAAGATCGGCAGCAATGTCCGCATGGGTGGCATCGATATCGGCACGGTGGATGATATAGGCTTCGTTACCGATACTTCGGTGCAGGTGCAAATGATCATTCGCAATAAGGTGCAAAAATTCATTAAAAAAGACGCCATCGCCTCGATCGGCAGCGAGGGCCTGATGGGCGATAAGGTAGTGACGATCACGCCGGGCACGACGGGCCAGGAGCCAGTGGTGGATGGGACTGTGCTGGCCACGCATCCTTCCATCGAGACGGAAGCGATCATGGCGAGCCTGAAGATCTCGGCGGACAATGCGGCGGTGATCACGAGCAACCTTGCGGACATCTCCAATCGCATTACGAAAGGGAAGGGCGCCCTGGGCAAGCTGTTAAACGATACGAGCCTGTCCAGTAATATCTCTTCCACGATGAAGAACCTGAAGAAAAGTTCGGAAGGGCTGAGCGAGAATATGGAAGCCGCCAAGCATAATTTCCTGCTGAGAGGGTATTTCAAGAAGAAGGATAAAGAAAAACAGAAGAAGGCGGAGGAAGCACAGAAAGCCGAGGATGAAAAACAGCAGGCTGCGGATGCGGCCAAGCAGAAAGAAGCCGATAAGAAGAATGATAAAAAGAGTGAAAAGAAGAATGGGAATTAAAGAAGTTTAAGATCGGGCGAATTGCTAATATTTTTAGCTTTTGATACAGAATGATCTCTACCTTTACAGTATGCCACCCATTGCAAAAGACATACTCTGGAAAGGTATCATTGAAGACTTGTTTGCCGACTTTCTTCGCTTTTTCTACTCCAATGCGGATAGTTTGTTTGACATAGACAGAGGCTTCGAATTCCTTGATAAGGAATTAGGACAGCTTTATCCCGGGGTTGACATCCAGCATTCGAAATTCGTAGACAAACTGGTAAAAGTTTATAAGAAGGATGGAGCGGAAGAGTGGCTATTGATCCATATAGAAGTGCAGGGCTATCATGACAAGCTATTTACGCGCCGCATGTTCACCTATTTCTATCGCATCCTGGACCGGTTTAATAAGGAAGTGGCTTCCATAGCTATTTTTACGGACAACGATCAAAACTATCAACCGGATAGATATGAATACAATTCCCTGGATACCTTTAATATTTTTCGTTTTAAGACCTATAAAATAAAGGGACAGGATATTGCCGCTTTGGAAAAGAGTGATAATGCCTTTTCGATCGTAGTACAGACGGTATTAATAGCGTTGCAGAAGCCGGATGCGCGGCCGGAAGATTTATTAAATTTGTCTGTCGATCTAGCCAGAAGAATGTTCCGAAAGGGCTTTTCTAAAATGAAAATCAACTGTTTATTGGATTTTCTTAAATCCTACGTGTACTTGGACGACAAGAAAATGTTTCTTAAATTTGAGATTGAATTGGATACCCTTAACAACAAAATCAATACAATGGGTATAAGAGAATTAGTTACGCAGTTAATAGAAGAAAGGGGAATAGAGATAGGTATGGAGAAAGGTCAGGAAAAAGCCAAGGCCACCATGATAACCAATCTTCTTCTTAAAACGGATCTTTCGCTCCAGCAGATAGCGGAGTTGGCCGAAGTATCCATTGATTTCGTCATTGAAGTCAAGAACAATCTTCCTTCGACTACTACAATCGATAAATAGCAGACCGTCTACTTCACTTCAAACTCCGTCACTTTCACTCCTACCCTTCCATCGGCAGAGATCCCCTGTACCACGACACGATATTTTCCCGGCAGATCGGACGTATAAAAGCTGAGATCCTTTTTCTCCGTCCTGTCCGCCCGGATGACCGGTGACCAGAAGAGCAGGTCCCTGAAATCAGGAAGGCGGGCTCCAGCCGCTTCCGGGGTCTCATAGGTGGGCGCATAGAATTCCCGTTGCCATTGCAGGCCTTCGTAGTCGATAAGGAGGGAATGCCTGTCCAGTTCCAGTCCTTCATAATCCCCGTTATAGGTCGTGAAGCTGGCGATGCCGCTGAAGACGGCGCGTCCCTTGAAGTAGAGCCGGGGTATCACTTCCAGCTTGCGTACTTTGAGGGGATCGTAGGTAAAGATCTTATCGTCGGGAACGGGGACCCCGTCCAGCAGCACCAGGGTATTATTGTCTTCGAAGAAAGCCCGCAGCGGCTCGTCCAGCATCAGGGCATGCAGTTTCCCGTGGGGCCTGTTCACGCCTATTTCCCGGACGTATTCCCGCAGTACTTCTTCCATCGTCGTAAACCGGACATAGTTATCCAGCAGGTAGGTATAATCCGGTACGCCAAAAAAGTGCAGGCTGTCACGGAAAGGCGCGTGGAATTTCCGCAGGCTGTCGCCTGTATAGATGTTTTGTACCTGCATGCTGATATTGCGATCGGCCAGGGATTGGCGTTGCAGTCTTGCCGAAAGGATAAAAGGAAGCAGGCGCTCCCGGGAATATTGTTCGCTGAAAGGGCTGAGGATCTCCGCCTTGCAGACGCTGTCCTCATTGGTGCCGGAATGCAGGATGATGCCTCCCGTGCCGTAAAAATCCCTGACGTCGAAGAAAAGCCGGCCGGCGGCATCCGTTTGGGCGGTCTCGAAGATGAAATTCGTACCGGGCACGGTGAGGGAGCTGAGCCGGTCGGGCACCGGCTGGCCGGTCTGCGCATCGGTCAGGCGGCCGCTGATGATATGACCCGTAAATTCCGGGGGGTAGCTGAATACGGGCTGCCGGTCCTGCAGGATATTTTCCCAACGGAACCTTCTCCAGCCATGGGTCAGCATGAGGTTATCCCGGGCTTCGTCCGCCGCGGGACCCATGGCCCTGAAATAATATTCCGGTGACTCGACATTGCCTTTCAGGTCCGAGGATAACCATAGATAACTATAGATATCCGTTGCGGTCTCCTCATCCGGGACGCCCAGCCGGTAGACGGCGAGAGACAGCGTGGAAAGTCCAGCCGATCCGTCTGCCGCGAGGGAAAGGTTCACCCGGGACCGGGTCGCATATTGTTCCTTATCGGTGTGAAGTTCGATGGGTAATTGCTGCAGGGGGCGCCGGAAATAGAGTCTTTCACAGACAGGATGATGGGCGCCGTCGAAAAGCGTCAGCTGCGTGATCCCTTCCGGGAGGCTATCCCTGCTGATGCGGAATACGGCGCTGTCCTGCGCCAGTCTTGCGGATAAGGCCAGGCGAAGCGATTGTCCCGAAAGTCCCAGCAGGGAAAGATCCGGGGAGGAGGCTCCGCGGGCATGCACCGTCAGCCTGATGATCTTCTCCCCTTCCGCATCCAGGCGGAGAGCATATCCCTGTTCGTAGGCGGTGGGCAGATCCCTTAAAATAAAAATATGGTCATCCAGAAAAATAGAGGCCGAATAATGATGATCGCCCCGGGGGGTAAATAAAAAACTGCCGATGCCATTGTGCAAAGACCGGAAGGAAGCGACCGTATCCTTGTTCTCATCCGTAACGACCCCGTCGCCGTCCACGCCTTTTCCATCCGGCGCCGTGATCCGGAAGGCGACCTTCGAGGTGATGCCTTTTACCAGGTTGCCGCCTTCGGGGAAGAAAGCAACGGAAAAAGATGCATGGGAAGGGGTAGCCGGAGAATCCGGCCGGGGCGCCTGGTAGTCTTTCAGGGTGTTGAAGACCGAAAGGGTCTGTTCGTAAAAATGATCGGGCCCGAAATTCTTCATCCAGTTGGTGTAGGCTCTCAGCCGGTAGTTACCGGAGTTCAGCGTCAGCGGCAGGGAGAAGGAGCCCTGCCCCTCTCCTTTTTCCAGGGAGATCTTTCCCTGGAGGATGGGATGATCGTCCTTATCCAGCAGGTCCACATAGGCGACCTTGCTGATGTCCAGTGCCGTGTGCAGCGTGGCGTCTACGCAGTATAATTTGCACCAGAGCACTTCCCCGGCGAGGTACCAGGGTTTGTCCGCGTGTACGAAGATCTTTTCCTGGATGCCTTTCGTTCGCCAGGCATCCCATTTAGCCTGCAGTCCCTGCAAGGCGTCGCCTTGCGCCTGGCCGCGGGCCATGAACAGCAGGATGAAGGCCAGGGAGCAGATGCCGGACCTCACTCCTCCGAAGAAGAGGGAAAAAAAGTGACGATGGTTCCTTTGTACGCGCATGAGTTAATACCGGTTGATTATGGCCAGAAAGACGGTTTTTTATTAGTGCCTATCAGCGTGCAATCGACACAGCTGTTGCCGGCAATATTATATCGCCTGGGCGGATCCGTGTCTATGTTTACGGGCAGGAAGCCACCGCCGCCCAGGAAGCTTTCCAGGGAGTCGGGGTTATCGGGAATGGAGATCAGCTCGCAGTTCTCGTATGGATAAGGGTTCCAACCGGGTATATCATCCGGGGTAATGTAGATCCGCTGATGCTGCACGGTACCGGCCGAGATATACCCGATCACCCGTTCGGAAGAATCCGAAGTACAGCGGATATTGCCTTTATTCTCGCTGGGCTGGGCATCGAAGATGGAGCCCAGTTTCTCCGAGTTCTTCTGCATCTCCTGCCAGAAACTGAAGGCCTCGGCCGTCAGGACATATTGCCGGACGAAGATGCTGTATTTCACGCTGATGATCCATGAGTTCATGGGGATCAGGACGAGGGGCTGCAGGGAGACCTCATCCTGCAATAGCTTTGTCGTGGAGCCGAGAATGATGTTCGTGGATATGCCGCCTTTCCAGCAGGTATAGAAAGTATCGGCGGTACGTACTTCGATCTTGCGGGCACTGTGATTATACTGGTAGCTGGAATAATAAATGGAATGGAATTGCCAGGTCTGTTCGAAATCCCACCGGTAATAGTGGCTATTGCTCTGCGCATCGTGCGTATTGGCATAGATCTGCAGTCCGTCCCTTACCAGGCCATAGCTGATGCTGTCGATGGGCGGGGAGGTCTTCAGTGGTACGAAATCGGAAAGATAGGTCTTGCCTGCTGCCGTCAGGATACGAAGCCGGTAGGATTGGGAAGGGTTGAGGGATAGAACCCTGCCATAGCGGCCCTGCCCCACTTCCGGCAGGCTGATGGATGCGCTGTTGTCCTTTGCCTCCACGGTAAGCTGCGCGTGCAGCTCGTACAAGATCCGGGAGGTATCCGCCAGGGAGAAGGTACGGCTCAGGTTTATATAGGTTGAGTCCGGTCCGTTGTTGAGGAACCCTTCCACCACCAGGAAATTATTTTTGGCGGTAACGACCGGTGGCGTGTAGGACTGCCTGCAGGCCATCGACAGAACAAGTAGGAAACAGAAGATCTTTTTCATGATCAGAAACGGATATTAAAATTCACAAATGGAATGGCGCTGCCGAAAATGGATAGCTTGTATCCGTTGACACGGCCATTCTCCGAGATAAAGAACACGGAATACGGATTATGCGTCCCCGTGAGGTTGTATACCCCGATGGTCCAAGAATTATGCGTCAGCTGGTGCACTTTATGGTTGCCATCGATATTCATGGAGAAGTCCGTACGGAAATAATCCGGGATCCTGTTGGTGTTGCGGTCGGCATAGAGCACCCGTTCGGAGCCTCCGTAATAGAAGCGGCCTATCGGCAGCGTGATGGGGCGGCCCGTAGCGTAGACCTCGTTAAGGGACAGGCTGAACCGGTGGTTGATCTTGAAATTGCCCACCAGTGTCACATTATGGGGTATGTCGAAGTCGGCGGGATAGAATTCGCCCCGGTTGACCGTTTCGCCGGCCGTAGGATCATTCGTCCGCAGCAGGGTACGGGACCAGGTATAGCTGATCCATCCGTTGAGCTTGCCCGTCGTCTTTTTGATCATCAGCTCCAGGCCATAGGCTTTTCCTTTCGAATTCAGCACATCCGTCTCGATATGGTGGTTCATGATGAGCGAGGCGCCGGACCGGTAGTCGAGGTAATCGTTCAGTCGTTTGTAATAGACCTCAACGGAAGTTTCGATGGTGTTCGAGTGCAGGTTCTTATAGAAGCCGATGGAGAACTGGTCGCCCGACTGGGGTTTGATATTCCGGTCGCTCAGCTTCCAGATATCCGTGGGTGCGATGGCCGTCGTGTTGGACAGCATATGGATATATTGCCGCAGGGAATTGTAGCCGGCTTTTACGGAGAAGCTGCCCGAGACGAGATAGCGAAGAGAGATGCGATATTCCGGACCCTGGTAGGTGCGGATGACCTTTCCTTTCGCATAGTCTTTTGTGCCCGTCTGGTTGATCTCCTGCACCGGCAGGCCGGGGGCATAGATATTTTCGGTATGCGGCCCCAGGTAATCATAGCGGGAGAAACGGATACCGGCGTTGATGGAGAGCGTGGGGCTGATATTATAGCGGTCGGCGATATAGACGGCGCTTTCCAAAGCCTGTTCGGCAGGAATGGCGTCCGCCGCCACCAGGGATTTCGGGCCCAGGGGATCATAAGACCCCGGATGAAGCGTATAGCGGAGGGCGCTGGCGCCGAAGTCGATGGTATGTTTGGAATTCAGGTACCAGTTCCAGTCTGTCTTGGCGCTCACCTGTTTGATGTCGAAAGAGAGCCCGAAGGCATTCACGGCATTACCGGCGGCGGAGACCTTATAGCGGTACTGGTCATAGCCCGCGGTAAGGGCGGAGCTGAGCTTATTGCTGAAGGTATGCTTCCATTTCACGGACAGGTTCCGGTTGCCGTATTGATAAGTGGTATCGCTGTTGAGGTTGAATTTGTCATTGCTGAGATAGCCGGTGAAATAAAGGCTGTTCTTATTATTCAGCTGGTGGCTGATGGTAAGGTCCAGGTCGTTGAAGGAGCCGCGGCTATGCTTGTATTGGTCGGGTAATAAACCCAGGAGCCAGTTCGCGTAGGTCATGCGTCCACCGAGAATGAAGGAGGTCTTATCCTTGACGAGCGGTCCTTCCAGGGTGATCCGGCTGGTGACGGGCCCGATGCCGGCCGTACCGTGGAATTCTTTTTTATTCCCTTCGCGGCTGGTGATATCCAGGACGGAAGAGAGGCGTCCCCCATATTTTGCCGGGATGCTGCTCTTATATAATTCTATGTCCTTGACGACATCGGGGTTGAAGGCGGAGAACAGCCCGAAGAAATGGGAGGGGTTGTAGATCGTTGCGTCGTTGAAGAGGATGAGGTTCTGGTTGGCGGCTCCGCCCCGCACGTTGAAGCCGGTGCTGGCCTCTCCCACCGATTTGACGCCCGGCAGGGTCAGCACGACGCGCAGGATATCGGCCTCGCCCATTACGGTGGGCACCTGTTTGATCGTTGCGATGTTGAGCTTCTCCACGCCCATTTGCACCTGCCGGATATTTGCCGTTTTCTGGGCGGAGATCACCACTTCCTTCAGGGTGATCACCTGTTCGCGCATATCGATATCCAGTTTGCCGTCGGAATAGAGGATGATCTGGTATTTGCTGTCCCGCATGCCCAGTCCCTGCACGTTCAGCACATGGTGACCACGGGGCAGGCTGAGGGAGTAATATCCGTAGCGGTCCGTAGTGGTGCCGATGGACTGTACGTCGGAAAAAATGGCGGCGCCCGTCAGCGGCTCCCCGCTGCGGGTGTTGCGGATATACCCGCTGACCACGGCGACGCCCTGCCGGACCTGGTTGGTCTTTACGCCTATCTCAAAGAGCTTGCTCTCGGAGGTGCCCGACCGGGATTTCTTGCCTTTATCATCGGCATATGTGGCGATGATCCCCTGGCGCCGGGCAGTGGAATCGCCGGCGGGAGGTGCTGTCTCGAAGAAGGTCTCCGGGAGGGCCTGGACGCGCAAGCCCCTGCTAATAAACACATGACCTTTTTCATCGATGGCATACCGGAGGACCGTCCCTTCGAAGACCTGGTCCAGCACTTTTTCAAGGGGCTGGTCTTTCACCGTGAGGTCGACCGTAATGCTATCTACCTGTGTGGGATCGAAATAGAAATGGACGGGAGCGGCTCCCTCGATGGCTTTGGCGAACTGTTCGAAATTCATTGCCCGGAAGCTGCCGCTGATGAGGGGCAGTTTATTTCCCTGGGCGGAAACCTCGCCAATAGAGCAAAGCGCGAATGCGAGCAGGAGGGATAGAAGGGTTCGCATAGGGCTAAAGGGATATTTGATTAAAATACCGGGTGGAGCGCAGGAGTAATTCTTCCCAATTATTGCGCATGCGGATATTGTTCCTGCGGAGGTATTGCCGGACCTCCTTTTTCTTGTCGCCGAATAAGGCGAAAAGGGCCTTCCTGTTGTGGATGGGATGATAGACGCCGCCTTCGAGCCTGTAATAGCGGTTCCTTTCTTCGATGCTATAGGTGACCTGCAGGGTCACGATGGATTCCACGAGCTGTTTGATCCTTTTAGCGACCAGGGTGATCTTCCCGGTGGCGAGGAGGTCGTAATAGCCATTCGGGGTATGGAAGAACTCATGGCCGTCCAGGTTGAAGCGTTCTATCCTGCCCTGGGGAGGAGAGATATAATTCCCCGACTTATTCCTGACGATGAGCTGGTCTCTTACCAGGTCATACTCCATAAGGATATTCGTATAGAGCACTCCGTCATATACGACGGAGCCTTCCCGTATCGAATCGCTGACAAAATAGGGCTGGCCCTTCACGAGGGGCGGATAAGGCACATGCTCGATGCCGTTATACACACGGGCCTGAACGCCTATAAATGTATGATAGGTCTGTATTGTATTTGCAAGGGCTATCTGACGCGCATTGCTATCGGGAAGAAGAGGCTGGCCTACCACCGTACGGATGAAGAGCAGTGATAAGGCCAGGCCTGTGATCAGGATCTTTCTCATTGGCCGTTCGTAATGGCGGCTAATATAGGAAATAAATCGCCATCGCCTTCCGAACGCCGGTGGGAACGGATTAAAAAACGGTGAAACCTGCGGACGGGTATTTACCTCCCCCTTACCCTGTCCAATTCGATCTGGGCGGCCAGGTAATCATAGACGGCTTCCAGGTAATTGGACTGTGCGGTGGTCAGCGCCAGTTCCGCGTCCGTGAGCTCCAGGCGGGAGGCCACGCCATTGGCATAACGATATTGTGTAATATCATAACTGAGGCTGGCGGCTTCTTTTACCGTTACGCGTGTCTTTATCCTGGAAGAGGCTTCCAGGGCATTGGCTACGGCCTGGCGGACGAGGGCGCGCAATTGTTCGTGGGCGTTGTCCACCCGGAGCGTGGACTGCTGGCGGGTCATTTTCGCTTCACGTATCCTTGCCTGGTTGCTGAAACCGCTGAACAGGGGTACGGAGACCTGCGCGCCAACGAAGGGGGTGGTGGGATAAAGGGAATTGAAATAATTGAATTTGCTGGCCTGGGTCTGCACCAGGTATTGTCCCACCAGGGATACGGAAGGTTTCTTTGCAGCGCCCGCCAGGAGGATCTGCTGGTCGTCGATAGCCGTTTGCAGGGTCAGGGCCTGAAGGTCGGGGCGGTTCTTTTCCGCGTCGGCGTAGACTTCTTCATCCGAAGGCAGCGATGCCGCGGAGGGAAGGGTGAGCGAGTCGCTCAGTTCGATCTCCTGGAGGGAGTCGACGCCCATGAGGGTCTTCAGCTGGAGTGTGCCTACTTCGATGGAATAGGAAAGGCGGAGCAGGTCGGGTTCGAGGTTCTTCACGGAAGTGAAGGCCCGGAGGGTATCCACGCGAAGGGCCCTCCCCTGCGCGAGCAGGGAACGGGCGTCTTCGAGGGCTTTTTCGTTGCGGCTGAGGCTTTCCCGCTGCAGGCGGATGCGTTCGCGCAGCACCAGGACCTGCAGATAGGTCTGGCGGACGCGGGCGGAGGTCTCCGATTGTTTATCGCGGAGCAGCTGGCGGCTTTGTTCCTCTGCTTTTTCCGAGCGGCGGAGGGAAGGCTTCGAGGATGGATTGTACAGTGGCTGCGATACCCAGAGGGAAGCGGAGAACTGATCTTTTCCGCCGAAGCGGCCATAAGGTATCTTGTCGCCGGCGGTAGTGCTGCTGCCGAAGCCGAAGAATACGGGGGCGAGGAAATAGTGATCGACCTGTCCGTTGAGACCGGCGCTGGGCAGGCTGAGGCTTTTGGCGATGATCTTTTCCTGGCCGGAGCGTTCGATATCCAGGGAGGCCAGGCGGATCTCACGGTTATGGCCCATGGCCAGCGACAGGGCTTCTTCCAGCGAGATATTCTTCTTACCGGGCTGAAGCGGCAGAATGTCCTGGGATGATGCAAGGTTGTGGGCCGGCCGGGTATTCAGGGCCGGCTGGAAAGCGTTGTTGAGCTCCTGGATATTCCGGGGCGGGCGGCCGTCCTTGCTGAGCGGCTGCGCACCTGCCAGGTAGGAGGCCAGGCATAGGACCAGGAAGACGAGGATGGTATAGACCAGGGTCTTGCTGATATTCGTATGCGGATGTGTGTTCGGATGCGTGTTCATATCGTGAGTGTTGTCGTGAGTGGTGAGTGGTGAGTGGTGAGTTATGATTTTTATGTTATGATGTTGTTATGTTGTTAGATCTGGAAATCGGGTGTGATCCCGGGATTTTGAGATTTGGGGATTTCCTGATCCTGAGATGCCGGGATGTCGATGTTCTTAGGTTTTGCGTGATACGGGCGCGAGAAATAAGAATAGACCGCCGGGATGACATAGAGGGTCAGGATGCCCGCAAAGATGAGTCCTCCCACCACGACGATACCGAGCGAGGTCCGGCTTCCCGAGGAAGTGCCCAGGGACAATGCGATGGGCAGGGTCCCGAAGATCATTGCCAGGGTGGTCATCAGGATGGGGCGGAAGCGGGAGGCGGCGGCGGCCAGCGCTGCTTCTCTCACGCTCATACCTTCATGCTTACGCTGGTTGGCGAATTCCACGATCAGGATCCCGTTCTTGGTGATCAGCCCGATCAGCATGATGATGCCGATCTCGCTGAAGATATTCACCGACTGATGTGTGAGCCAGAGGCTCAGCAGGGCGCCGGTAACGGCCATGGGCACCGTCAGCAGGATGATGAACGGATCGATCAGACTTTCGAACTGGGCCGCTAGTACGAGGTAGATCAGGATAATAGCGAAGATGAAGGCGAAGACGAGGCTGGAGCTGCTTTCGGAGAAGTCGCGGCTCTGGCCTGCCAGGTCGGTGCGGAAGCCTTTCGGCAATACCCGCTGCCCGATCCCCTGGATCTCCTTGATCGCTTCACCCAGGCTGACGCCCGGAGGCGGGGTCGCCGAGATGGTGGCGCTATAGGACTGGTTGTAGCGGTAGATAGCGGGGGGGCTCACGGATTCGGTCATCTTCACGAGGTTGTCGAGGGACACCATTTCGCCGTTACCGGCGCGGAGGAAGAGGGAGCGGAGGTCGGTGGGCGCCGCACGTTCCTGTCTTTCCAGCTGACCTATCACTTCATACTGCCGGTCGTTGTAAATAAAATATCCATACCGTCTACCACTAAGCGCCAGCTGCAGGGTCCTGCCGATCTCTTCGGTGGAGACGCCTAATTGAGCGGCTCTCTGCCTGTCGATGCTGATACCTATCTCGGGCCTGTTGACCTTAAAGTCGGGATCCTGGAAACCGAGCTTCTTGCTCTGGTAGACCTCTCCCATCAGTTTGGGCATGACGTCGACCAGGGATTTCAGGTCGGGCGCCTGCACGACGTATTGCAGGGGTTGTGAGCTGGAGAACCCGCCGATGGTCGGGATCTGGATCGGTATACAGATGACGTTGCGGAACCTGCCCGAGGCGGCTACCAGCTTCTGGTAGACCTGCTGTTGGGTGAGACCGCTTTTGCGTTCTTTGGGATCCTTGAGGAAGACCCATTGGAAGCCTCCGTTGACCGGTTGCACCAGGGTACCAATGGAGGCGGCGATGCCGGCATAGGTCCGGTTGCCATTCAGGTCCGGGATGGAATCCGAAACATAATTGCTGATCTCCTTCATGGTCTCCTGCATGCTCTCGTAGGAAGTGCCTTCGGGGGCGATGACGGCCAGTCCGACCATGGACCGGTCTTCCAGGGGAGCCAGTTCGGAGGGCAGGGTGGGCAGCAGCTTCCACGCGATGCCCAGGGAAGCGGCCAGGATAACGAAGGCCAGCCATCTTCTTTTGAAGAAGACGGACAGGGTCTTCTCATAACCCCGGTTGAGCGCCACGAACCAGGGTTCGGTCTTGCGATAGAGCCAGCCATGCGAGGCGCCTGCTTTGAGCAGGTAGGCGCTCATCATCGAGGACAGGGTCAGGGCGACGAAGGCCGAGATCAGCACGCTGCCGGATACGACGATGGCGAACTCTTTGAAGAGGCGGCCGGTGATGCCACCCAGGAAAAGGATGGGAAGGAAGACAGCGGCGAGGGTAACGGTGGTGGAGATGACGGCGAAATATATCTCGTCGGCTCCTTTTCGTGCGGCCTCGAGGGGTGTGAAACCCTGTTCCACCTTACTATAGATATTCTCCAGCACCACGATGGCGTCGTCCACCACGAGGCCGATGGCCAGGACCAGTCCCAGCAGGGTCAGCACGTTGATGGAGAAATTGCCGATGAACATGATGAAGAAGGCCGAGATGATGCTCACGGGGATGGCTATCAGCGGGATGATGGTGCTGCGCCAGTCCCTTAAAAAGATAAAGATGATCAGGGCTACGAGGCCGAAGGCCAGCAGCAGGGTCTCTTTCACTTCATCCAGGGAATTGCGGACGGGGATGGTGAAGTCCTTGCCCAGGGAGATGATATAGTCCTTGGGCGCCGACTTGACGATGTCGTCGAACCTTTTCTTGAACTCTTCCACGATGGCCAGGGAGTTGGCCCCGCGTTGCGGCTGTACGCCTGTTCCCACTCCATAGCGGGCCGTCTGTCCCTCTCCTACGATCATAGCTGTTCTTTCATTCTGCGAGGACAGGATAGCGGTGCCTACGTCTTTGAAACGTACGATGGCCCCGTCCTTTTGACTCAGGATCATATTATTGAAATCATCTTCCGTGACCAGACGGCCCTGAGTGCGGAGTGTTAATTCTGTATTCTGACCTTCGATACGGCCGCTGGGCAGGTCGACATTTTCCCGCTGGAGGGCAGCCTGGATATCGGAGGGTGTGAGGCGGTAGGCCGCCAATTTTACGGGGTCCATGCGCAAGCGCATGGCGCGTTTGCGGCCCGCATAGGAATCTACCAGGCGGACGCCGGGAATGGATTGCAGTCTTTCCTTGATATTGATATTGACAAAGTCCGTCACGTCCTCCAGGCTTTTGTTATCACTCTGCACGGTGAGGAAAACGAGGAAATCCGGGGGACCTGATTTTTCCACGATGGTAGGTTCGATATCGGTGGGCAGCTGCTGGCGTGATTTGGATACCTTATCACGTACATCATTAGCTGCCGCCTCGAGGTCGGCGTTCAGGTTGAACTCCACCGTGATGACGCTCACCTGTTCGCGGGATTGGGAGGACATGGCGCGAATGCCATTGGCTTCGGCGATGGCTTCTTCCAGGGGTTTGGTGACCTGGGATGCGATGATATCGGCGCTGGCGCCGGGATAGACGGTGGTGATCGTAACGATGGGCGAATCCGTTACGGGATATTCTCTTGTTCCCAGGTAGGTATAGCCCACTATACCGAAAAGAACGAGGAGAACCGACATGACCCCGGCCAGAACGGGGCGGGATATACTGACTTGTGAAATAGCACTCATATACGTTAATTCAAATGATTAGTAGTTCCGGCAGACACAGGGCCTGTCAGATGAAAAATTTTACCGGTTGTAGCAAGGCGTTAGGCGAGGCGGCGACCTACTTCAGGGTCACGAACTGTACCAGCGAGCCGGGCATCAGCCGCAGCAGGTTGCTGGTGATCACGGTGTCCCCCTGGTGCAGGCCTTTGGCGACTTCCACGGAACCGGGGCCACGCTGGCCTATCTCGATGGGCACGGCCTGTACCTGGTTGCTCCTGCTGACGTATACGCTGTAGCCGCCCGCGGAGGGGATCAGGGCCTGGGAGGATACCTGCAGGGCATTGGTGGAAGAATGCAGGGCCAGGTGCATACGGGCGCTCTGGCCGGGGATCAGGATACCGCCGGGGTTGGGGCTCACGGCTCTTACGAGCAGGGTCCGGGTGTTGGCGTCGAGGCGGGATTCGCGGGCCACGACGTTGGCGGTATACTGCCGGGAATCCGAGGCGACGGTGAAGCGCTGCGGGCTACCCTGGGAAATGATGTTGGCATATTTCTCCGGCACGGAGAATTCCAGTTTGACGACGCTGTTATCTTCCAGGTTCGTCAGGATGGTATTGGTGCCGACGATGGCGCCGGGATAGACGTGGATGATGCCGATGCGGCCGTTAAAGGGGGCCTGGATATGGGTCTTGGCGATCATCACTTTCAGTTCGGCTATCTCTGCCTGTAATACTTTCAGGTTGGTGAAAGCCTGGTCGTAGTCCTGCTGCACGACGGCCTCATGTTTAATAAGGTCCCGGAGGCGTTGTTCGTTCAAGATGGCCAGTTTTTCGCGTTGGGTCAGCTTTTCCAGCTGGGCCTGCAGGTCCTGGTCGTCGAGTTGGAAGAGGAGCTCGCCCCTGTGGACGATGGCACCTTCTTTAACGTTGACGCGGACGAGCTTGCGGGTAAGTTCGCTGACGATGTCCACCTGTTGATTGGCTACGAGCGATCCTGTCACTTCCAGCTCTTCGGCCAGGGTGGCGGGACGGACGATCATGCCGTCTACGGGTGTGGCGGGAGGGGCGGTGGCGACGGATTCGGCGGCGGCTTCTTTAACCTTGCCATAGCAGCCGGCCAGGAGGAGGGTAAGGGATAAAGCAATAGAATAAGCGAGTGCTTTCTGTGTGTTGATCGGTAGTAGTGCCTTGATTGTCATAATACTATAAATTAAATAGATTTATTCAAATATTTCGATAGATAAGAGCTAGATTTGTCTTTCAAATTGAAATAGACCACAAATGTATAGAAACATTTAAATATTTCAATAAATAATCCAAAAAAATTATTTCTTCAGTTCTTCCAGGAATTGGATATAGTCATCCAGCACTTCTTTATTCATCCGGTAACGTATGTTTCTTCCTTCTTTCTGAGAGACGATGATATCGCTATCCGTCAATTGTTTAAGGTGATGGGAGATGGAGGGTTGAGCGAGGTTAACGCTGTCATACAGCTCTGAGCAATACAGGCAATCGTTCTTCTTTTTTATCTCGGAGAGGATCTTCAGCCGGGTAGGATCCGAGAGGGCTTTGGAGATCTTCTCGGCCCTTTTTACGTCCATTTTCGACATTTTATCAATTTTAAGCAAGGTAATCATTTTCTGTTTTTCCACATAACTATTCAATCGGATAAGATC
>Ga0307517_10005919_pt1 | contig 18247 bp, 11 predicted proteins | sample 23_EM_MG_FD_194515 | JGI IMG/M metagenome (GOLD analysis project Ga0307517, IMG submission 194515) | Populus trichocarpa ectomycorrhiza microbial communities from riparian zone in the Pacific Northwest, United States - 23_EM | ecosystem: Host-associated > Plants > Roots > Unclassified | place... | reverse complement strand
ATCCGTGGAATAGGGTAACGATTATAATTTAAAATATTTTTTTATTTAAAAATATATAAAGATGATATTTTTTATTTTTTAAAAATTATTTTTAAGATCAGTGCATTAAAATGATATAAAAATATGAAATAAATAATTTTTAGCAAAATTTGTGGGAACACAGCTTGCACTGCGTTCCCAAACAAACACTTTATTGAGAGTCCGGAAAAAGAAAGAGAACTCTTTCAGGCCTTAGTTTCAAAACTTTTGGTTTTTTAGTTGTTTGTTTTTGTGTTTTAAAAATATTTTTTTAAAAAATTAATATTTTTTATTCTTTTACTTAAAATTAATATTTTTTTGATAATTTAAGATTATTTTAATGTATTGATATCAAAAATAATTTAAAAAAAATAAAAAAATATATTATTTTAATATATTTTCTTTAAAAAATTATTTTAAAAAAACAATATCTATCATATTTAAAATATAAAATTTGATAATACGAAATAAAACCTGGGTACCCGCTGGTGGACAGAAATCCCGGCCCGACCCCTCGCCATCCGTATTTTTATTTTGAGAAAAAAAAATAAGCAAAGGTAATCATTATAAATAAAAGAAAAGGAATCCTGCTGATAAATTCTCAAGCAGCACTGGCGTCTCTATGTTATTAACTTTTATGCTAGGTCTGGAGTTCGATACCGAGAGTAGGGTTTTTCTGTGTCTTTTTTTGTCCTTACCATCTCCAAAACCTCACTGACCGTAGCAGGAAAAACCCTAAAACCCTTGAGTTTTAGTTAGCTAAAACAATAAATAATCTATCTTGAGAAGCCCAGAAAACTCACTTGTGTGATAATTCTGTAAGGCTTGCAAGAGATGCAGCAAAGAGCTCAAGACATAATTTACACGAAGCAGCCTTACATCGAGGATGTCGGTCCACGGAGAATGTAAAGTGTTCCTCTAATTTTCTGCATTTTTTGTTGTTGCTGTTTTGATAATTAGTAATCTGGTTGGTATAATACATACAGTAAAAGCATTCAATTCTCGACGATGTCTGGATCGGATATTCTGAAAGCCTCTGAATGCCAAGTCCATTTAGGCCAATACTATGACGCAAATAAAAAGGCAATCGTCGGTGGTCTGTTGGATACTCGCATGGTAATTTCATTCTTCTTCTTCTTCTTCTTCTTCTTTTCATGTTATCAAAGAAGAAGAGCAAGGTGAATTTGTTCTTGTTTCATCAGGGAGCTCCAAATAAACATGGTACCTGTCAAACTTGTGGCGGATCCTTCACAGACTGTCCAGGACACTTTGGATACTTGAACCTTGTCTTGCCAGTTTATAATGTTGGGTATTTAAGTACTATTTTGGACATTCTCAAGTGTATTTGTAAGGTAATTGCACTCCACTGCTTTGTTCATCTTCATTTTTTCATCCCTTGATTTCTTCAGAGTGTCAGTGTCTCTCTCTATCCGGGGTAGGTTTATTGATTTATTTATGGATATATCTTCGGCAGCCATAGGTTATTTGAATGGTTAAGCCATATATCAAATGGGGTCACCAAATTCTAGCTTACATTGCTCATCTTGTTCTATCAGATGAGTTTACGATTGATTGTTGCTGCTTATATTGCTTTTGAATGCATAATGTTTCCATGTAGTCTTGTTCCCGTGTACTTGTCGATGAGAAATTACGCAAAAGTTATTTGAAAAGGATGAGAAATCCTCGGACCGAGCCTCTGAAGAAGAATGAACTTATGAAGGAGATTGTAAAGAAATGCAGTAGCATGGCAAGCAGTAAAGCAGTGAAGTGCTTGAGATGCGGATATATGAATGGTTTGCCTTCTGCTGTCTCTCATGTCTAATTATACTTGGATGACTGCATGCTTTTAACATGAATGCGAGGAAAGCTTGTTTTCAGCTACACTGGTAGCCATATAAGGTTGTTATATGAGCATTATAATGTGACATATACCCACAGTCATTGGATCGGAAGATCCCATATATTAATCTGTAAAAGGTGATCAGATTAACTAAAAGAAAGGATATCACTTGATTCTGTTTGCCAATAGTGTGTTTGGGCTGCGTATGAAATTGCTTTTCAGTGTGTTTGGGCTGTGTATGAAATTGCTTTTCAAAGTGCATGTCTTTATATAAAAAACATCTGAAAACACCCCCAAAAGCATCAATTTGATGCCTTTTCAGCCCAAACTGACTTTTGCAAAACGTGCACCACATTACCAAGCACACTTAGTCATCAAAGTTTTGTTTATTCACATACCAGAATTAGTTGAGGATAATCAACCTTTCCTCATGATCAAAAAATACTCGTAGCTATATTAAATAGGGAATGCCTTTATCTAATTTGCAATGACATCATAAAATGAGGAGATTGGAGTGCGCTTGCCTGTTCAACAAATTTACGAAGAAGACTGGAAAGATTCTTTATGATCCTTATTTTTTTCCCATTCTCAATTCACATCATATTTGTTTGCATTACAGAACAAGATGCAAGATTGAATATATTCTTGTTTGCTTGAGATCACATTTTTTCAGGTGGTAAACAACTCATAAAGTGAAATTATTCTCAAGCCATTTTCTAATGCGTCAAATGTGTTGCTTTGGGGTTTACAGCTTTCTGGAAATTCAGCCTATTAGTTATTAATTTGAATTTCTGTAGTTTCCAGGTATGGTAAAGAAGGCTGGGTCTGTCGTGGGCATCATTCATGATCGTTCAAAACTGATTGATGGATATTTGGAAGAATGTAAATCTGCAATTGGACACACAAGAGAGGCTAGGGCGCCTATTGGTCTGGCTACTTATATTCTCAACCCTGTCAGAGTGCTGTCTCTTTTTCAAAGGATGGTGGAAGAGGTATAGTTTACTACCACTGGGAAGTTTTGTGTAAATTCACTTGTTGCTCTTATTTGCCTTGGACTACTGTTAAATGCACTCAATTTTCTTGTATCACAGGATTGTGAATTGCTTTACTTACAAGGTAGACCTGAGAAGCTCATTATAACAACCATTGCTGTGCCACCTATATCTATCCGACCTTCTGTTTTTACAGAAGGCTCCCAGAGGTTTCCCCAATAATTATTTTCTTAGCATTCATTTTAAGTTGTTTGTGGCAGTGCTTCATCATAGAATTTAAATATTCTTCTGTTCCTATTTCAGCAATGAAAATGACATTACGGAGCGGTTGAAACAAATTATTCAATTCAATGCAAAACTTCGTCTTGAGTTACTGGAAGGAAGAAGGACTGGGATCAAATATCTGGTATCATAGAGGATCTTGAATTTGTTAGTGTAAACCCTTTAGATATAATTGGAAGTTGAATGCTGCGACATAGTGGTCATTATAAAAGTTTTCCTTGATATGGGTGCAATTTACTTTATTGCACTTAAATGATCTTGTATCCACTTCCCACTGCATTTTGGATGTGTTGTTGAACTTTTGCTTGATTATTATTTGACACTTATAATTACCAGCCTCCACTCCTTTTTCCCTCACTTCCCTTTTATCCCATCAAGAAAGGGAAAAAACATACAGCCATTCTTCCAGTTCATCTGTTGGCCTCGTTTAGGGAGAACATCAGATCAGCAGAATTAAGGCTAGAAACAATTAGGAAAGAAGTTGGAACTGAGAATGGAATTTAGGGTTTAAGAAAACCTCTAGTTTCTGAAGTTCATTGATTAAAATAATAATACACTGGCTCTGAATCTGTTTACAGCTTATTTATACTAAGGTTACGATAAAAACTTTAATCGCAGCCAGTATTAGACACAATTTTAGACATCCAAATATTTTAAAAATCACATGCTAGGGATATAGCTACTAACTAATAAAACAGAATTACTGATTAATAAAATAACTATAATAAAGCTTGTAATTTAGGAGACATGATGTGGGTTTTAGATATTTAGAAAGATTGCTTGCTTTATGTATGTTCAGCTGCCTGCACCTTGCTTTGTAACTTTTTTCTTTCCACTCCTAAAATCCCCCGATACTTTACCTTGATGCCAAAGTAACCTTTTCTAGAGCTACTTTAGGATCAGTACCCAAGCTTGCTTGATTATGGTTAGGCTATCCAGAAAAGCCACAACAGTGAAGAGCATCACCTTTTCTTCTTTTCTTTTTTTATTACTTTCTGACTCTGAGTCTTCAATGGCCAATTTAATTAATTGTTCCATATTTTGGAACTTCTAGATATTATTACGTTTCATGATTCTTCCCTGTTCATTTATTGACTCAGAATTATTTTCTAAACTATTCTACATCCGTTGAGCTCAAATAATGTATTGTTTTACATTGTATATCTTGCAAAAAGTGCCCTGTTTGGTGATACATACATTACTTATGGCTATTAAATATAGTGCAACCTTATCTATTTTTATTAATGTGAAAGCTAAAGAATTGATGATGTCTTGTCTCATCTATGGAGGGCAAAAAGATGAAAGTCAATTTTTCTCTTTTTGCAACCTTTTGATAATAGAAGAAAATGTTTTGTATGAGTATTATTTTTCTTCATTATCTTCACATCTGTCTACCACTATTTGTTATGATACTATTCTTATGTTGAAGATTTTTGTGTAGATTGGATGGGATGAACTTCAAGCTGTAGTTACACTATATATAAATAGTGATGTTCGCATACCATTGGATATGCAAGTAGGAAGGCCATTGAGTGGTTTTGTTCAGCGCCTCACAGGAAAGCAAGGTCGATTTCGGCAGAACTTAGCAGGGAAGCGTGTTGAGTTTACTGGAAGGACTGTTATATCACCAGACCCTAATCTTAAGATTACTGAGGTTGGGCATTATACTGAATTGAATGACTAACTGGCGATTTATTTTTGTCATTGACTTTCTATTCTATCCTTTTGATTCTCTTCTGGTCTAGGTAGCAATTCCAATCCATATGGCTCGGATCTTAACTTATCCTGAACGTGTTACTCATCACAATATTGAGAAGTTGAGGCAATGTGTCAATAATGGATCTTACAAATACCCCGGTGCAAGGATGGTCACATATCCAGATGGCTCATCAAAGTCTGTTCTCTTACTCTCGCCTTTTAATGGAAGACAGTCTTCTTTTGTTAATGATGTGAATACATACTTTATTCTGCAGGATGTTGACAGGTAATTACAGAAAACGCATTGCTGAGGAACTAAAATCTGGTTGCATAGTTCACCGTCATTTGGAAGATGGGGACGTGGTTCTCTTTAACAGACAACCAAGCTTGCATCGGATGTCTATCATGTGCCATAGGGTGATTACGATTAATTTCAGACATGCAAAATTGTTTTCTGTAATATTCTTGTGTTATTTCATGCAGCTTCTTTGCTTTGTCCTTGCAGGCAAGAATTATGCCTTGGAGAACATTGAGATTTAATGAATCTGTTTGCAACCCTTATAATGCTGATTTTGATGGTGATGAAATGAATATGCATGTCCCGCAAACAGAAGAGGCTCGGACAGAGGCCTTTTTGCTGATGGGGGTAAGTTGTTTTAGATAAATAGATCTCAATGCCATTTATAGTTGTGCCTGTGGAAACCTATCAAGTGATTATGGTTGAACTTTAAATTTTAATTTTCACATTTAATCTACATTAATGTGATAGCATTGAGGATCCCCGCACAACATGCTTGTTCCTTTTGCTTTTATTTTCAGAGATTGCATTTTGTTCTATGAGATTTTGTATGTGTTCCTCAGGTTCAAAACAATTTGTGTACACCGAAAAATGGAGAGATCTTGGTGGCCTCAACCCAAGATTTTTTAACATCTTCCTTTCTCATTACAAGGAAGGACACTTTTTATGACCGTGCAGCTTTCTCCCTTATGTGTTCTTACATGAATGATGGCATGGATCTTGTTGATTTGCCAACACCTTCAGTACTTAAGGTTAGACACAAATACTTGCCTACATATCTGTTGTAAACTACTTATTTAGTGTCAATCCCATGGCTGGCCAAAGTGTAGGTTTCCCTCATCTTCATCTTCTGTTTCAATTTTGGGTTTTATGTTTAATAATTCTTTTGCAGCACTATGATGCGGAGTTGAGTGCCAAAGGCTGTTATTATAGTTTATGCTAGTTGTCAATCTTCACAACCTTCTAGGCTTGGGTCTGGAAAAAGGCTTCATGTTGGTAGAGTAGAGTTATGTAGAGTGATTTTTATGCTAAAACTTCACCATGAGGAACCAACATCCTAGTGCAAGAAGAATTCCACTCTTTTGTGATTATATGTTAATGTCATGGGTTATTGGTAACCGTGGTCTGTGGTGATCATGATATAAATATTTTGTCTATTTATATTTTTTCACGTACATTTTTGTGCATACTGTTGGACATATAAAATTAGTTTCAATATGAACTATTGATGAAAGTGTATATTTTGGCAAAATAATCAAATATTTAGTGCCTATATTTTGGCAAAATACACTGATCTAGGTAATGGATGTGGATGGTTAGTAAGGAACCCGATAGAGGAACTTTTTTTTCTCTCAGGATATTGAATTGACAGATGCACTAGAGTTGCGAGACTGATGCATCCTTTGCATATTTTTTTTCTTTCTAAAGATTTGTTGGATTTGGATCTTATTAAAGATCAAATTTGATACCTCTAATTTCCAGTATCAGATCCATCAAATTTGGGCCAAATATGAATAGGGAATAGATTGGAACTTGCTTTGAACTCATTTACAACTCTATTCTAGCTTATCAATTTCAACTGATATCACTTTTCAGAATTGTGGTGCTAAGTCTTTGGTAGATGTGGTCACAGTTTTGTAGTTTATGTTAAAGCACGCTCTAGTACAGCAGTTTGATTCAAAAGTAATGTTCAATTTCTTTTTGTATCTATTCCAGCCCGATTGGTTATGGTTTAGAAATTGGATCGAACATTATATTTTATGGGTTTAAGTGTTGGAATTGGATGGATTAATTGGTTGTCCTTTTTTTGTTTTGTTTTCTTGGTAGTCTACATTCTAGATTATCCTTTTGTTTCCACCTTTGAGACTAATGCAGCTATTGTTATGCAGCCAATAGAGCTTTGGACTGGGAAACAATTGTTTAGTGTTCTATTGCGGCCGCATGCTAATGTGAGAGTATATGTAAATCTTATTCTTAAGGAGAAAAACTATTCAAGGCCCAACAAGGAACACAAAAAAGAGCGAGAAACAATGTGTCCTAATGATGGTTATGTTTACTTCCGTAACAGCGAGTTAATTTCTGGACAACTTGGGAAGGCTACTCTAGGTGAGTTTTTTTTGGTACATTTTAGATTTTAAGCAAAGGTTCATGCTTTTAATTGATAGTCTTTGCACTTTTTATTATGTTTCCATGCAATTATGCTTTTCTCTTGTACCTGAGTTTCATACTGATGGCGGAAAGTTTGGAAATGGTTTCTCGGAAATTGAATTCCGGGAAACAAACATAACCTAAATTTAAAACTTACACAAACTCATATTATTTTATTTTTAATTTTTATCAAATAAATAGAAGATGGTGAAATTTGAAATCGTGACCGCTTGGTTTTTTAATATAGTATCAGAGCTTTAATGACCAGGTAGTCACGAGTTCGAATTTCTCCGTCCTTATTTATTTGATAAAAATTAAACACAAGGTAATATGAGCTTGTACAAGTTTCAAGTTCATAGAAATTTCACTTAAAAAATATATTAAAAATAATATAAATTATATCTTAAAATAAAAACGGAAGGACAAATGGATCTGGTACTCTATCAAAAGGGACATTAGGAGTCATCTGCTGTGCAATCTCTGAGATGAGAAAAGAAATAAAGAAAGATGAGTTTGATGGATATTCTATTGTTATGAGTAAACTAAGTGAATAGATAGTTGTTATAAAATTAGTAGGTGTGGTTCATTTGTTTGTTTTTTCATTGAGTTCTGACATGTGCAAGGTGGCACTAGTTGGTCCTTGAAAGTAAAAACATTTCTGATATTTTAATAGAACATCTTGAAATATTGAGACAGTTTATCATCATCAATATTTTTTAGCAAGAACAAAGAACTAAAGAATCTCTAAATGGCTGCAATGGAGACACAGAATTTATTAACTGAGTTCTTTTAACTACATTACTTGACTTGCTTGTGAAGTGTATAATATAAGAAGTTGAAAAATCTTCAACAACAAAAAATTGTGCACAAAATTTGTGTATGCCAAAACAGTGTAGTCTAGGTAAAAACCATTCAAATGTTAATAGACTGTTCCTGCAAAGATTCCCCTGCTCCTTTTTCCACAAAACCCAGAATATGGCTTAAGTTATAAAACTTTGTCTATCATCTTTGCCTGTTCAAAAACTTCATTTCTCCAAGCATTTACATTGACTAACTGAGATTTTTATAGTTCAATGAAAACCCTCAATACCAAAAAACACCAGCGTCTATAGTCTTCCAGTTGAAAGCACATGTAGAAGTAAATAACTAATTGATTTTGTGGCTTCTTCGGAAAAAAAGCTACTCAACTACTTGGAAGATTTGTGTAAAGATACAACCTCCCAAGCTCAGGCTTCTTGCCAAAAGCTATATTTCTTGAGGCACACCCATTTCCCTGTGTGGAAAGAAAAAACAGAGCAAAGGTAAAATAGAAGTTCAAACTATTTAGTGCTGTATCAATTGTCATTACAAACCAGGTCAACATACTTCTAACTTTCTAGGGAGTAAGATCATATTCTTAATAAGCCTCTTTTACATGTATTATGCTTACTTAGCACATGGCAAAGCTAGTCTAGTATGATGGAACCCTGGCAAACCTATGTGGTGGAACAAATGAATAGAACATGCCATGACATGGCGAAAGGTGAGCCTCAAAACAAGTTGGTGTAAAATTGGTCATAAGACCACGTATGTTTTTCTCAATTTGTTGTCTGTTCACTTGGGATTCTGACATGTACCTTGATATTTCCTTCTCACATTTGAGTCCCGATCACAGGAAGTGTACTCACACTTGAATGAACCTATTTTAGCAATTTGAGTTCTACGAGGACCACCTAGAGCTCTGTTTGATGATGGAAATAGGCACCATGTTGGAGTCTATTTTCTCACTTCACAACTTTTTCATGGGATAACTGTTGAAGTCATTGAAGTTCACATCAGCAAGACATGTGCTTGTTCGGCCATTAGCTTTGATACTTGTTGGAGAGATGAATATTAGGGAGTTTCGTTAGGTGATACTTTCCACAACCTTTTCATGCCAAAACAGAATCCATTTTTCCGATTAAAACCAACAAAAGTAGAATATTGCTCCTGTCCTTCTCAAATAGATTTGACAATGCTACAACCACAAGTATCCCTTTGTTCCTCTATTCCCTTTGTTAAAGTATGAATTGTTGACCAAATAACTGGAAAAGTGACTAATGATTCAGACAAAAACTGATTTGTTTATGAAATTTGTCAGTTAGGAGCTTTATTGTGGTTTAAGTAACACCGTGACTGAAACTTTGCTTATGTTGCTAATTTACCATCATTATTCAGTTCATTCATTGTGGCTCTATGGGTAAATGGCCAATGGATATACTTCTCCTGAATGTTGATTAGTGTAGAGTTGTTACTGGCAAAGCTAATGAATCATCTAGAAACCTTTACTAGTCTAGGCTTGACATGCTATTTCCACCTCAAATTCAAGTGGAACTTGCTTTTACTATGCAAGATGCTATTAGTATTATTTATGGGTTATCTTTGAATTTGTGCTTTCTTGTTCTTGAAAATGATAAGCTATTTTTCTTGAGTTGTTTTAAAAAAATACATGTGATAGTGATGCTTTTATATTTGGTTATTTGCTTCTGGCATGCATGTTCTTATAATTGAGATGCTACTCCAGGTAATGGCAACAAGGATGGTCTCTATTCTATTCTTCTTAGAGACTACAATGCATATGCTGCTGCTACTTGCATGAATCGACTAGCTAAATTGAGGTAACTACTTGCAAGTTCTCTTATTAACAAGTTCTTTTTGCTTCATTTTGGTTGATGTGCTATGATATTTGATTTTTTTTTTTGTTTAGCTGGATTCCTTATGCTTCATTTTAGTTGATGTGTATCTTTGTTTGGTCTTGAGGTATTTCTCATGTTCACACCTGAGAATCAGTATGCACTTGGTGCTGTCATATGGGCAAATTGAAAGTTTTTACCTTGCTATTTATTTCCTGACTGGAAATTTTGCTTCACTTGATATTTTAAATTGTTGTCCCATTGGTGTTCTAATGAACTTGTACTATTCTTAAGGTAATATAAACCTTTGATGTCAGACAGTTTCAAGAAATTTTCCAACTGAAAGTTATCTTGGACTACGGTTTGAAAAAAATATGAATATAAGAGTTTGGAATTTAAAAAGCTTCATTGGTTTTGATCTTTTACTAATTCGGCTTAACACCAAAGCATTATTGGAGAGACAAAGATATTAAGATTTGTGGAAACATGCAATGTCTTTGAAAATTGTTTTGGGTTGGAAAGGAAGTCTGGGATTATTAGAAACTGATTGATGCAGGACAAGTAAGATTTGAAGAGAAGAAGAGAAGCAAAAGAAAGAAGAGAAAGAAAAGCTAAGAAGAGGAGTTTCTAAAGAAGAGAAGAGAAAAGTTGCGGAAGAAGAGAAAAAAGTAGGAGAGAAATTAAAAGTCCTTTTAACTTTTTTAATCAATTCATCAAAATTGATCATAATGTCAAAAATTACATATACATAATAAAACCCTAAAACAACCAACTTTTGGGCTTTTAGCCCAATAAGATTGGAAAGTATTTTTGTCTTAGAATTGTGTTTTTCAGTTTGATGGATGCCTTATCGTCTTTTTTCCCCTACTCCTTTCTTCTCTCTCTCTCTCTAAAATTTCTTCTCCCCATAAGAATAAGCACACTTTCAAGAAACATGCATAACAATCTTTGAAACTTCTAGAAATGGTATTTTAGGATGGAGTAATCCTTTGAATTAACCATTAATCAAATGATATTTAGTATGTAGGTTACATTAATACAAGCATGTCTATTTAAAGAAACCTAATCCAGTTTTGAATTCTTGGTTGAATGTAGAATCACGAGATCATGTTGCAACTAGCTGCAAGATGTATTTCTATTGTTTTTAAAGCCATTTTCGATGTCCATCAGTATTGGACCTTTATGGTTTTACTATCAGCTGATGCCAATTCTTATTTTAACATTGATAATTTCTAATGACAATGCTTTTTTCTTTCAGCTGTTAATGTAAATAACAATGTATTTAAAGTCCAGGAAGAAGTTGACTGTAAACCCTTTAGTTTGATATGTGCTTTGTTGATTTAGTATAGCGGCCATTTCATGAGGTTCACTATATCAAAATCACTCCTGGTTGTGACTGGAACTTGGTTATGGTGTTTTTAATTTTTAATATTGTTTAATTTGCTCCAGCTTCATTAGAATATGAAGTTAGAGCTCTTGCTACCGCTGGTCGATTCCTATGTAATGACTGCAATATTGATTTATCTCATCTTGGTTATTAGTGGCAGCTAGTATGATAAAAAAATGAACTTTTTTTCCCACTATTTCTTCAGGCAATGCTATCTATGCTTGTTGTTTTCCCGCCTATTTTACATATGATTCCCTGTGGCTTTATAATTTGTGTTCAAAAGAAAAATGAAATTGTTGTCAGCAATATTTGCTTATTGTCTCATCTACTTTGCTGGTGTCTAATGCCATCTCAAATTTCTACGTGAGTAGTAATGGTATTAAGTTATCTGTTTGGCTAATTACATTGTATCTGCCTGAATGTAGTGCTCGCTGGATAGGAAATCATGGCTTCTCAATTGGGATTGATGATGTCCAACCAGGAAAAAAATTGATCGATGAGAAAGGGAAAACAATTTCAAATGGTTATCGACATTGCAATAAACTGATAGCTGATTACAATGGAGGAAGGCTTGCGCTTAAATCTGGTTGTGATGCAACTCAAACACTGGAAACTGAAATAACTGAGAGATTAAATAAGCTTCGAGAGGAAGCTGGGGATGTAAGGATCTGACATTAGGTTAAATTTAAGTATTTTTATGTGAATGAGTTCAATGCTCATTGGCAGGGTATTTTAATTGGTTGGATTACTTTAGTATTTACTCTAATATAGTATTGTTGAGTGAGGACAGGTTCTTGGCTTTGAAATGTAGTCAATGAAAGATTCTGCTGCTGTTTTGTTCTTAAAGTCAATTCTTTGATGTTGCAAGTCATTGCGTTAACCTTTTGTTGGTTGATGAAGTACTTTGCGTCACTAACTTGATTTTATCTAAATAGGTATGCATGAAAGAATTGCATTGGAGAAACAGTCCATTGATTATGTCACAGTGTGGATCCAAGGGTTCCCCTATCAATATTAGCCAGATGATTGCATGTGTTGGTCAGCAATCAGTTGGAGGTTCCCGTGCTCCTGATGGATTCATAGATCGAAGTCTCCCTCATTTCCCTAGGAAATCCAAGACCCCTGCTGTAAGTAGAGTATTTATTTGTCTTTTATTCTGGTTCGAAAACTTAATCTCACAGAGGCATAGTCACCATCTACCAAACATTATCGTACAATAATAGACTTGCTATTTGCAGTGATGGATACTATCCCTTACGTAGGATCTCTAAACTGTATAAAGTGAGCTATTGTTTGAAAATGGGAATTCATATGCTTTTATGATCTCATATATCTTCAGATGCCTGAAGTGTCTGGACATGAGTGTGGTAAAGCACATGTGCTGTAGACTACTTTGCTCAGAGTTGTCATTCTGCGTAAAATACTCATGTTGAGTGACATGGCAAAGGAATGGGAGTAAAATCTGAGTGACATGGCTTTATTTTTTTGGATATACCAGTTTTGTGGAACAAAGTTCCTTATTGAGAGTGCTTTGTTTTTCTGTCTTCTTTATCTGTAACAGAAACAAAATAGTTGGCTTTGTCCAGAGCGGTTGAGTTCCCCCCCCCTCTTGGTTATCCAAAGGGATCTTAGTTTGCCATGCTATTGCCATTACAGTGGGCGCTCACTGAATTTATGGTTGAATGTAAAAGCCTCCAGTTTTATTGGCTGGGTAACGTCATACTCATGTAAGACATGCTCAGGTTTACTCTTGAGATGCCCATAAATTTGTGGGCATTCAGTTGTGATTGTTACTAGGCCAACAACAACAAAGCCAACAAAGAAATAACTTGTTTTATTTTTTACTAGAAGATATGCATGCTATTAGGTTCTTTCTTTGGGAAGAAGAACCCAGTTATTTCTATGAGCGATTTGTACTTGTAGCCAATATCTGATCTAATGTTTGACGATTCTGTATTGTTGTTTTGTGTCTGGGTTAAGCTGGATGTTGCAGTAGGTTGACAACCTATCTAAACATGTTTTGTAATGCCTACTAGCTTGGAATTTAGAATTAGATGGGTTGATTTGCTAAAAGCATGTGTACTTGTATTTTTATGACCATATGCCATCTGTGTTCTCAGAAAATCATCCAGGTTAATATTTTGTACCTAAAAAGGATCTTTCTTATTTGTATATGTTATGGAGTCAATGAATGGTATGATGTTGGCAGATTCAGCATTGTTGGTTTTGAGCCTGCATGGAGTTGGAGGGTTGCAGTAGGTTGAAAACTTGTCTAAATATGCTATGTTGTTTTCTTTTACATGTATTTTGAAGGAAAAAAGAACTATCCATGAAGCCAAGCCCTTCTAGCATGGAATTGAGATTTTTTTCTTTGAATTGAGGCAAGCATAACGAGTATACTTAATATTTTTATGCCCTTATTCCATCTGGATTTTCAGGAATTCCGTGTTTAATATTGCTATCTTTGAAAAAGATCTCTCTTTTTTATATAGTTTCTTGTTAGGGAAGTTATATTCAGTTTTGTGATTTGTTTATTTATATGATAAGTAATTTGAATGAAATTATTGACTAGTAATTAAGATCGATGAAATGAGTAGAATTATTTACTCTGTAGTAGACTAGTAGCCCTTGAAAGAGTTTTCTGTCAACTCTATCAATGTCTCTGGTTGAAATTGGTTTGGAATTTTTTTTTTTTTGAAATTTGTCAAATGGAAGTTCTTTTTAGTATCTCTATTTGTTATTGTTACTAACATATTTGAGTGTGTCGGACTTAGATCCCAAATCTCTAACTAGTAGCTTAAAGAAATGCTTCATCATTTGGCTCATAGCATAAACAATACATGAGAGTGTTTCTTTTCTTTTGTTTAATTCTTTTTTGGAAGCATGAACTTGTGAAGCAAATGGGGTATTGTAATCTTTTGTGCAGGCTAAAGGCTTTGTGGCTAATTCCTTTTATAGTGGTTTGTCGGCAACTGAGTTTTTCTTCCATACCATGGGTGGGAGAGAAGGTCTGGTGGATACTGCGGTATGGAAAATCCTTTTTTTTCTTTTATTAGCTATCAATTTAAGATTGAAATATGTTTAATATTTTATCTTATAGTTTCATTGCTTCTTTGTTATTAACCCCTCATAGTTAGTGGCTTATAGAAAGCTGATGTCATGCTCATTTATTAATTCGAAACTCAATTTTGCTTTTTTAATATAAATTGCTGGTAAAAGTTAGGCTATTTTTTTTGCCTTGGAAAAAAAGAATGTTCATGCCTGATTAATGGAAGATCTTCCATAATATTTGTTACAAGAAAATTAGAGATTTAGTTAATTAGGAATCTATTTATGTTTTGTTACTATGAAAATATTCTATGTTTTATTACATTTTAGGGCCCCATTTTGGTTTTAGCTTTTATAGAAGTGCACATTTTTATTTTTATGTTAGCTGTTGAATGATTAGTGACAATAGCGTTCTCCTCTTCAATTGCTGTTGTTTAATTGGTATCAATATCAAAGACCAGCCTTGATCTATCCTAAACACCAATCTTCCCTTCAATCCACCATGGATAATCTTTTAAATCCTAAATCTCTATTTTCATAAGAGAAAATAAAAAAGTTGCTACCACATCACTAATGATGATACCGAGGCCAAATTTTTTTCTATTTTCACTAAAGTTAATTTGTCTTAATGCTTTCCCTAATATGTTAGCACAAAAAAGAACCATTATTTTGCTTGAAATCAGTGAGTCACAAAGTTAATATGAAAAAGTAGTAGCCAGTTAGCTTAAACTAGAAGTATAAATATCATTTGAGGTCCACCGCTAATCTTCTTTTCTTATTATTAATTTTTCTTATGTGCTTGACCTGAAGTGTAGTTTCTTAATGTTGTTCCTAGTTTTGTTCTTATTTCTTTTGATTTTTCCTTTTCGTTTTCATTCTTTTGTGATATGGTTTCTGGGGTCACCAAGTTAACTAGAATCAAAGTTTTGAGTAAAATTTACTTCCCTATGAAAAACTCTCTTGGTTATTTGACTACGAGTTTTGCTTTAATTTTCTTCCAAAAATATTCTTTTATGCTAAGTCATCAACTAATAATAATAATAATAATTACAAACTTTGTGAAAATGGCCCATCTCATATCAATGAGAAGTGTAAAATAAAAATTTATATGGTAGTTAATATGTCCCTGTAGTTTTGACCTGTTAATTTGGATCCTGATGCCCTACCAATTGCCATATGTCAATGGCCAATAGTATGGCAGGGTGAGTTGGGGGTTTGGGACTAGAGGAAGATGGGTTTATCTTGAGATTTGAAACATGTTTTTATGTAATTTTTTTCCCTTCAGGTGAAAACAGCTGACACTGGATACATGGCTCGTAGACTGAGCAAAGGATTGGAAGACTTGTGTGTTCAATATGATAACACAGTGCAAGATGCAGGTGGAGGTATAGTTCAATTTCTTTATGGAGATGATGGCTTGGATCCTGCTATAATGGAAGGAAAAGCAGGGGTTCCTTTGAATTTTGATAGATTGTTCATGAAAGTTAAGGTTTGTTGCCGTGCTAATCTTATGTGAATTTCCCATGATTTCTGTGAAACTTGATAAGACTATATATTGATTAATTCCCACACACAGGCAACCTGTGGTGCTGAAGAAGATGAGTACCTTTCCCCTTCAGATATCTCAAACATTGTACAAAGTTTGCTACTAAAGCATAATGGGACTCTTGATGGAATTTGTTCTGAATCCTTCAGAAAAAGTCTTAGTTCTTTCCTTGGGGATCAAGCTAAGAGACTGGAATGCTTGATGAAATTGGTTGATGGTGTTGAGGTAGAGAATTTTGAGAATATAAAAAATGTTGAAGGGCTCACAGGAATTTCTAAGAATACAGAAAAGATTGCTCAGAAGGTCTCTGGTATTACTGAAAAGCAGTTGGAGGTAAGTATCACTTCACTACCATTCAAATGAACTGATTGATACCTGTGCCTTCATGGTTTAAATTTATATGCTATTTCCTTTGTGTCAATGGCTTCTTTTCTTTTGGTGTCATGATGTTATAGCACCATATGAGTCGGTAGAAGCTGAAGGGATATAAATTAATTTGTCGAGAGTGTTTTTGTTTTCTAATGCTTTATTAATTTTAGTTAATAGGGCTAAAAAATCAGGCAAATAAAAATTAATCAGCCTCCACCATCAGAAGTAAGGTAACGTGCTAGATGTGGGACCACTCTGGAATTGGGAGCTTGATGAACTTTCCCTGCTACAAATGTGTAGCTTTTTTATCTAAGAAATTTCTTAATTTAAAATTGGTTTTCCTCCTCATTGTTGATAAAATAAGTGAAATTTTTAACATGTAAATGAATTATAAAGTTGAGAATTTCTGGTTGCTTAGTGGGCAAGTATAAAAGGTCATTTGTCAGATGCTGGTTGTGGGTGTTGAGAATAAAAAAAAAAGGACAGGTGTGCTAGAAGATGCTCGCTGATTAGAAACATAAACTATTAGAGGAAACTGGTATTTCACATCTTTGGAAAACAAGTGGCTATGATTCTTTATTCACTAAATAAGAAGTTGACGCACCGAAATTTGTGGTGCTGGTACTACCAGCAAGAGTTTTATATTCTCAGAATAAAAGGAGTATTCAGATTAAATTCATAGTGGAAAAGAGTCATAGTAGATAAGCTTGTGTTGTGAATTGTGATGACGAGCTTGAAAATTTTGCAACCTTTCAAAAACAAATTCATTCATTAGCTACAAGGGTCTAGGATCTCACTTTATTCTCAAACCTGGTATAGTTCAATTGATTGGTACTCCTCTAGTCTCTTGTTTCATAGTAATCTTGTTCTCACAAGTCCTTCATTGACACAGCATTTCTTTACTTAGGCATCGGTATGTCTTCCTAGGTATTGTGAAAGACATCTTCTCTTAATCTTCTTCCTTTAACTCAATATGATTAGTAGCAAAAGAAACCATTTATAACAGGGAGTATGTCATGAACCAGAACATGTATGGCATTTGACAACGGAAAAAATTTCTTTTAAGGTCATGCTTTCTTTCTTGAGTTATCTGAAATTGAAGCAAACACTATCCTTAAAAAAAGGATGTTTGACAATGCCTTGTGCAAATTAAATGTACTTACCATTTTTTTACTGTTCCCTGAAAGAATGAGTAATAAGGGTGTCAAATTGGCTGACCCATACTCTATGTGGATTCCTTAGAGGTAGGTAGGTAGGTATCAAATGGATGTTGTCACTGCTAAAACAGCCTCTGGAAGTTCATTTGGATGCTCCAATAAGTGTATTGATCAGCATATAAAGCATATATTTTTCAATTTGAGAAAGAATGTAAATGGAATTGAAGTGGTACTTGATGAGATCTGTGATTCTTTCTAATGTGACAACAATAGCACCATGAACGTGCAGTAAAATGCAAAAACAGGAATGTCACAAAAGATTCCAGAACAGTGTCCAGCCCCAAAAGCTGGCATACTAAATTAAACACTTCTGCTAGTTCACGGGCATTGTGAACAACAGGACAAAATGTATAGAAATTATTTCTTAATCTTAATGTTCTTGGCAGATTACCAGTAGATTGGACATATTTTGTAGCTCATCAGCTTCAGTTCAATGGGTAATAGGATTGAGAAGTAATGATTCTAGGTTTAGATTTTAGCAATAAAAAAACTTATCATGTGTGTTTTATTTTTTATGGAAGCTTAAGAGCAGCAGAGCTAGAAAGAAACAGTGGGAGAAATGAATGCAGAACTAGATGGACTTTTTTGCTTCTCTCATTCAGTTTCATATCGTAGAAAGTTGGTTAAGCCCATTTATAAATTGATCAAACGTTTGATTAATATCTATACATGAAAAACACTAGTTTTCTAGAAGTGGAATACTCTACAGTGAGTTAATCAATCCTTTTGTTATTCAATGAAATGGCTTGATTT